>WOR8_10000254_pt1 | contig 55072 bp, 51 predicted proteins | sample DeeMarSeWOR38_10_FD_19890 | JGI IMG/M metagenome (IMG submission 19890)
ATCATCACAGCGACCGGCCAGATAAATGTAACCCTCTTCATCCATCCAGCCCTGATCGCCGGTATGCAGCCACCCATCCGGCGTTATGGCCTTTTGCGTCTTTTCCGTATCCTGCCAATATCCGGTCATCACCCGCCGGCCGCGGGCGATGATCTCGCCTACCCGGCAAGGCGGTAGAGCGTTGCCCTCTGCATCGACAATCATCACCTCGACGTCGGGTAGCGGTCGGCCGATCGAACAACTGAGCCGATAGAGTTTCTTTTGTTTTTCCTCATCGCTGCCTTCGATGATATGATCTTCGGGTCCCAAAACGGTAATGGTGGATGCCGTCTCGGTTTGACCAAAAGCGTTGATAAACTGTACTCCCGGCAGTAACGCGATGGCTTTTTTGATGACCTCCGAGGGCATCGAAGCCGCACCGTAAGTAATGACCTTCAGGCTTGAAAGATCGTAAGTCTTAAAATCCGGATGTTCAATCACCCATTTGAGCATGGTCGGTACCAGCATGGCGCGGGTAACCTTTTCTTCCTGCACCATTTGCAGCCATTTTTCCGTCTCAAACTGCTGCATCAGCACCAACGTGCGCCCACCATAGACGGCAGCCAGCATCGCCTGGATCCCGGCGACATGGTAAAGCGGCACCGTTAAAAGGTTGCGCTCCTCAATATCCGGATCGGCCGGCGCCACATTTTCCAGAATATAGGAAACAAATCCGCTGTGCCTCAAAGGCACGCCCTTGGGCCGCCCTGTGGTACCGGAGGTGTACATCAGGATGGAGATCTCTTCCTCGTCGATTTCCAGCGAAAAATCCTCTGATGAAGATGCGCTCAGAAGATCCTCGTAATAATGTCTTTGTCCCTTTACCGGATCGAGGCAAATATAGTGTTCCACGCTGGGCAGCTGGTCGTGCAGCCTCTCGGTCATTGTCAAATATCTTTTTCCTACAAAAAGAACTTTGATCCCCGCATGGGTGATCATGTAGCTCAGTTCTTCTGATTTCGCCCGGAAGTTCAAGGGCACAAAAATGGCGCCCGCTTTGGCCGTCGCAAAATAGGTCTCCACATATTGACTGCAGTTGACCTGCAGCATGCCGATGCGGTCGCTCTTTTTTACCCCGAAGCCTCTGAGAACTCCGGCCAATCGCGCAACCCGCGCGTAGGTCTGACGAAAGGACCAGCGCTGCCCGTCAAATACCATTAAATCCCGATCCGGGCATATGGCATGGCTGATTTCCAAAAACTCCGTTGTGTTCACATCGGCCTCCTTCGTTCGGCCTAAATTGCCCGCCTTAACAAGCTGCGCGAATGATGGCGGCTTTAACGCGCCCACACATCGTCCGACTGCCTTAGAAGTGGTTTCAAAACCTCAGATCAGGTTCACGGGCAAGGCGTAGGCCGATCGAGAAAGTCCTTGTTCCCAGCAACATGGGTATGTGAGCATTTATCGGAGGCCTGCAACGCGGCCATTGGGCCTCAGATGGGGTTTTGAAACCGCTTCTAGTGACTTGCAGATAAGGACGACCTGCCGTCAGCAAGTCACTTGCTTTTCATAATATTCCTTTATTTTTTTGATGAATACCGGAATAAACTCCCTGCAGTCGTCGACAATGCCGTAATCCACCTGTTCGAATACGGGTGATTTGGCATCGTTGTTAATCGCGACCATAACCTGGGCGTCGGTAATACCGACCATGTGCTGCTGTTCTCCTGAGAGCCCAACGCCAATATAGAGTTCCGGACTGACCATCTTGCCGCTCTGTCCGATCATGGTTTCAAGGTCGGCCCAACCTTCATCTACAGCCGGGCGGGTGCAGCCCAGGGCCGCTTTCAGCGTTTGAGCCAGCTCGGCAATTTGGCGCCACCCCTGCGGATCACCGGCGCCGGCGCCGCCGGCTACAATCACCGGGGCGGATTCCAGCGGGACAGCGTCGGTGGCCTCACGGACGACTTCCAGCGTTTGAATCCGCCCGGGCATATCCACGGGAACATCAAGGGGTATAATCTCACCCGTCCGGGTTTCATCCGGTTCGGGTGCAGGGAAAATTCCCTGCGCAACAGTGGCCATCTGGGGGCGCTTTTGGGGACATATGATCGTGAGCAACCCCCCATATGCAGGGATTTTTGCCTCTAAAACGTTACGCTCGCCGATGACCAGATCGATACAGTGCGCCGTCAGACCGGTTTGCAGTCCGGCGGCCACCAACGGTGCCAGCTCCCTTCCCATAGAGGTGGAGCCGATGAGCATGATTGCCGGTTGTCGCTTTCGGGCCAGACGGACGATCATTTCGGTATAAATTTCCGGTTGATAAAGTCCCAGCTCCGGGCCGTTGCCCAGGTAGACGTTATCCGCACCGGCAGCAATCAATCGTCGGGCCTGTTCTTCAATATGATCCCCCAGGAGGACCGTTTCTACAGCCGCCCCGAGCGCATCCGCCAGTTTGCGCGCCTGACCGATGAGCTGAAACGATACGGATAAAATTTGGCAATCAATCTGCTCGGCGAGGACCCAGACTGCGCCCTGTGAATTTTCCATTTTTCTTTATATAACTCCCACATCTGCAAGTTTTTGGACCAACAGCGCTGCTTTTTCATCTCTGGTGCCGGCAATCATTTCAACCTTGCGTTTCGTTTCGGTGGCACTGAGTTCTGAAACAATTGTCGGTGAGCCCTTCAGGCCCACAGCTTCTTCCGGCAAACCGAGGTCATTGACCGCCCACTGTGTAATTCCCTTTTTACGGGCCTTGATAATACCTGAGAAACTGAGCGTCCTCGGTGTATTCAGATCCCGGGTTACCGTAAAGACCGCCGGAAGTTGGACCTGCATCAGCCGGTATCCATTTTCAAGGCTCGCCTTTACCTTCCACCGGTCTCCAGCGGATTCGACAATCTCTTTTACCATCGTTACAACGGGTATGTTCAAAAATGTCGCTATTTCCGGACCCACCCATTCGGTGCTGCCGTCGCTGCTGGCCATTCCGCAAAAGATCAGGTCATAAGAACCGATCTTTTCAATACCTTTGGCAAGGGTCAAGGCCGTGGCATAAGCATCCGCACCGCCAAAGGCCGGATCACTGAGCAAAAATCCCTGATCCGCACCCAGGGCCAAACACTCCTTAACGATATTTCCCGCCTCGGGAGGCCCCATACTCAGCACGGCAATGTGCGCGTCAGAATTCTCCTTGAGCTGCAGGGCCGCCTCCATCGCATTCTTGTCAAGCGGATTAATCACCAGGGGGACGTCACAGCGCAACAGGGTTTTCGTATGCGGGTCAATTTTGATGTTGCACGCTTCTTTGGGATCAGGTACCGCCTTTACGCAAACGACGATGTTGAGCATAGCTTAACGCCTATTCCAAAATATAATAAAAAATATAGACAGTCGGAGTTAAAATTCAGCCTCATCCGAAAAACATTAAAGCCAATCACGAAAACACGAAAGGGTAAAGACACGAAACCAAAATTACCTTTTCGTGTTTTCTTTTTTTCGTGCTTTCGTGATGCGTGATCTTTTTAGTTGGTTTAAACTCGCCTCAGAAAATTAAATTGTAATATTCTTCAATTGCATACAGATTACGAGAGTACCCAGCGGCCGACGATTACTTTCATAATATCGGAAGTGCCGGCTGAAGGTCCCAGAACAAAGGCGTCGCGCAAAAATCGGGTTACCGCATATTCTTCCATGCAGCCGTAGCCGCCATGAATGTCAACGGCTATTTTGGCCGCCTTCTGTGCCGATTCACAGGTAAAGTATTTTGCCACGGCAAATTCATTGCTCGATCGCTGACCCTGATCCTGCAAGGCGGCTGCCCGGTAGGCCAGAAGACGGCCGGCTTCCAGATCGATTTTCATCTCGGCCAGTTTGTTTTGAATAGCGGGCAAGGCGCTGATCGGTTTGCCATACAGAATTCTTTCATTGGCAAATTTTACCGATTCTTCCAGACAGGCGGCCTGCAGCCCGATGGCGCAACCGACCATGCCGCCCCTGCCGACATCGCCAATCGCAGCCATTGAAACCCGCAAGCCTTTGCCTTCCTCGCCGAGCAGCTGGCTCCTGGGGATCCGAAGGTTTTCAAAGGCCAATTCTCCCGTGTTGCAGCCGCGCATGCCGACTTTGTGCTCTTTGTGGGTCGCGCGCCATCCGTCCATATCTTTGTCAATCGTAAAGGCACAAAATTGTTTGGGATCATCTTCGGATTTAGCTAAAATGTTAATGGTGTCGGCAATGTGGGAATTGGTGATAAAACATTTGCGGCCATTGACGATAAAATCATCACCGTCTTTCGTATAGGCGGTCCGGATTCCTGTGGGATCCGAACCACCGGTCGCCTCGGTCACCGCCGTTGTCGACAGTCGTTCACCTTTGGCCAATCCGGGCAAATATTTCTTTTTGAGTTCATCGCTGCCGAATTTCACAATCGGCTCGATTCCCAGGGCAAAAACCTGCAGCATCATGGCCGTGGCCACCGAAATTCGGCTGATTTCCTCAAGGGCGATCATACGTGCCGAATACCCCAACCCCAGACCGCCATATTCCTCCGGAATGGTTAGCGCCATCATCTCGGCTTGGCCCAGGGCTTTGACGACTTCATCGCTGACCTCGCCCGTTTTTTCCATCTCATCAACGTAAGGCGCCACATTTGTTTCCGCAAACTCGCGCGCGGCTTTTCTGAACATTTCCTGCTCTTCGGTAAAGGTAAAATCAATCATGTCTAATCTTCCTTTCTTCCAGTTTGTTGTCTGTGCAAACCAGCTGAAGTTTCAAGGGCTTATTATTACAAATTTTCAAAATATTCGATAAGGGCGTTGATGGCCTTATCCAGATCGGTTTTAGATTTGTTGACCCCGTATGATAAAGAAGCACCCATCATTCCGTTAAACAAAATTTCGGTGACCGTATCGGTGTTGACATCCTTTCCCAGATCACCCGATTCGACGGCCTGATCTAATATCCGGTTGATCATTTTTTTAAGTCCGATAAAACCCTTTTCGATTTCTTTCGATAAATGCGGACGCTGGTCATTTAGTTCGGTGATAAGGGTAATAAAAACACACCCCCCCGGAAAGTTGTCGGCATCTTTTAAGTAGCGGTCTTTATAATTATTGAGAAGTGCTTTGATCTTATCGGGCGGGCGCTTTAGCTCATCCAGACCGGAAAGATTGCGCTCCCGCCAGATGATGCGCGCCTCATCCAGGACTTTGAAAAAAAGGTCTTCTTTACTTGAAAAATGATTATAGAATCCGCCTTTAGAAGAGCCGGTAGCTTCCAAAATCTCGTGAATAGAGGTGCTCAAGAAACCTTTTAATGAGAAAAGCTTCAATGACTCGTGAACAATTTTTTCTTTTAAATTCATCCCAGAAATCCTTGATAAAGATAAAAAGACAGACCGGTCGGTCTTGTATTTTTTATTATAGTAACCCGTCCCTGTCAAGTATAATTTTGAGATTATTAGAAGAGAATTTCGGTTTAAAACCGGCTATATTTTTTCCTCTGAGCGGATGGGAAAAAACCGGAATGTCGGCAAGACCGTTCTTACTTTTGAGTGGAAGTGGTTTCAAAACCCCATCTGAGGCCCAATGGCTGCATTGCAGGCCTCCGATAAATGCTCACATACCTACGCTACGTATGCTGCGCTTTCTCGATCGGCCTGCGCCTTGCCCTTGAACCTGATCTGAGGTTTTGAAACCACTTCGAGTGAATTTGAATCGTTAAGAGCGGTTTTCAAACATGTATTTTTGGGGCTACTCGGAATCCTTTTTTCTATGTTTCAAATTTGAAAGCCAATTCTTAAACCGCTTGCGATCGCTTCGGTAAAGCCAGCCGGTTTGTCGGCGTCCCCAATTTTAAAAACAACCGGCGCTTTATCCTTTAGATCGGGGACCGCTGTATCATTGGATACCATCCCCAGGGCAAGTACAACCGTATCGGCTTCGAAAAACTCGGGGTAGAGACCGGCACGCGTTACATTGACGCCATTGGCGGTGATGGCTTGCGCCTTGACGCCGGTTTCCAATCGAATACCGGCCTCAATCAACCGATCGATCACCACCCATCGATTCATGGGGCCGTAATCCGTCCCCATCCTTGCCGTCATCTCCAATATGGTGAGGCGCTTGCCTTTCTGGGCCAACCATTCAGCAGTCTCACATCCGGTGGCACCACCGCCGATGATGACGACATTCTGTCCCGTTTGCTTTTTACCGGTCAACACATCGATGGCCGTCGCCACGTTATCGCCATCGATTCCCGGCATATCGGGAATCAGGGGCACGGCACCGGTCGCGGCAATGAGCACATCGGGTTGCCCTGCTTCGATCTCTTCGACCGTCAACGATTTATTGAGTTCCACCTTCACATTCAGTTTGCTCAATTGAGTGGTGAGATAATGCAGTGTACTGTTCCACTCATCCTTGTAAGGCAGGATATTGGCATAGTGCAACTGGCCCCCCAGCTGATTGCGGGCTTCAAATAGAGTGACCCGGTGGCCTCGCATGGCGGCTACCCGGGCAGCTTCCATGCCGGCCGGGCCGCCGCCGGTAATGAAGACTTTCTTGGTTTTCTTGACCCGGGTGAAAACATACTGCCCTTCTCTTCCAGCCAGAGCATTTACCGAACATGACATAAATCCTTCGGAAGCGATATCATCATAACAGCGGCAACAGGCGGTACATAATCGAATATCATCAAACTGTCCTTCCTTTGCCTTATCCGGCAGATCGGGATCGGCGATCAGCGGCCGGCCCATGCCGATCATATCCGCTTTGCCCGAAGCCAGAATCTGCTCTGCGTCTAAAGGGTCACTGATGCGCACGTTGGTGATTACAGGAATTTTTACTGTTTGCTTGATACCTTCAGCTAAATGGACAAAGGCGTTGCGCGGAACGCTAATATGCGGCAGCGGTTCTCTGGATTCAAACCATTTCGGATAGATGTTGAGCGCATGCGCACCGGCCTTTTCCAGCAAGCCGGCAATTTCTTTCCAGTGATCGAGCTCAAGGCCCCAGGGAACCGGATCTGAACCGGCGATTCGACAGATAATCGGAAAGTCGTCTCCGGCTTTTTTCTTAATATTCGCTAAGCTCTCAGTGATCATTCTCACCCGGTTTTCCATACTTCCACCATATTGGTCCTGGCGTCTATTTAGGAAGGGGTTTGTGAAGCGATGCAGGACGTTACCGCCAACGCATTGCAGCTCAATGGCGTCGAAGCCGGCCCGGCGCGCCCTTAAAGCCGCATCTCCAATGGCGTCCTGGATCATGATAATTTCTTCCAATGTCAGCGCTCTATCCGGCGGTAAATATTCGGCCAGGCTTAATAGCGGATGGATATTCTCCCTTGGCAGAACGACTTCCGAAGGGCCGACACTTTCGGCCGTGCCCGCGGGACCCTTCTTGGACCAGTAGCCATACGTAGCCAGCTGGGCGGCCGCCTTCGCGCCGTTATCATGGATGACGTTTACTAATTTCTTCAGTTTCGGGATATCTTCGTCATTATAAATATTTATTCTGCCCGTACCTGTTTTTCTGCCGGGGAACAATGTCTGCAGGGCGCCGGTGATGATGAGCCCAACCCCCCCTCTTGCCCGTGCGGCATAAAAATCGGCCAGCCGGCTGCTTTCTTCGAAATCGTAACGCGTGGTCATTGCGACCATGATGATCCGGTTCGGCAGCTCCAGAGGGCCTATTTTAGCGGGCTGAAACAGCTTTTCCAACTTAATCATTTACATCTCCTTTTAGGTGCACCGTTAGAAGATATTCTGTTCCACTATTTTTTTAAAATGTGAACGCAGCAAGCCGGTGTGTCGCTGGCGACGCCACCTCCCGAGCAGTGGGCCAGGCCGACGGTAGCGCCTTGAACCTGTCGCTCGCCGGCTTCGCCCCTCAGGTGCCAGACCACCTCGGCCACCTGGGCCACGCCGGTGGCACCTACAGGATGCCCCTTTGCGAGCAGGCCGCCACTCGGATTCACGGCCAATTTGCCGCCAATCTCCGACAAGCCCGCGTCGAGCCACTTACCGTATTCGCCCTCGGGGACCAGCCCCAAACCTTCAACACGCATGAATTCGGCGATCGTAAAACAATCGTGGACCTCTGCCAGGTCCAGGTCTTGCGGTCCGATTCCGGCCATTTCAAATGCCTGCTTCCCGGCGACTTCTTCGAGTTGATTTCTGGAAATTTCGCGATCCAGGTCATAGGAGCCGGTCGTTAAAGCAGAGGCCGCCACCCAAATCGGTGTGGTGGTGTATTTAGCGGCGACATCCTTTGACACCAGCACGGCGGCTGCCGCGCCATCTCCCAGAGGGTTACACGAGAGCAGGGTCAGCGGATCCGCAATCATGGGGGAATTCAGAACTTCTTCAACCGTGCATGGTTTTTTATACTGGGACCTCGGGTTCAAACAGCCGTTCTTATGGTTTTTCACCGAGACTTTCGCCAGCTGTTCCTTGGTGGTCCCGTATTTTTCCATGAATCTCTTGGCACGCAGGGCCCAGTGACCGGGCATGGTCAATCCGAGATTGGCCTCATACTCGACCTCACTTCCCCCGGACAGCGCTTTGGTAGACAGCTTGGTGTCACCGGCATACAGTTTTTCGGCGCCGACGGCCAGGGCGATATCATACATTCCGGAAGCAACCGCCATCCACGCTTCACGGAATGCGGATGAACCGCTGGCACATGCATTTTCTACATTCGTTATCGGGATACCCCGCATGCCGACCTCTTTGAGGATAATCTGTCCCAGTACCATTGCCTGGCCGGTAATAATACCTAAACACGCATTTCCGACATAGGCGATCTGGATATCTTTGGGGCTGATACCCGCATCCTTGATGGCGTCCCATGTGGCCCTGCGGCCCAGCTCTTTTATCGGCGTTTCCAGAAACTTACCAAAATTGGTCATGCCGACGCCAATTACAGCAACTTCTCTCATAATTAAATCCTCCTTGGGCTCCGGCTATCGAACCACAGGCCGGAACATATAGCTTACGATTTCATTTCCGTGTTCGTCATGGCGAAGCGTTTCGATCACCATTTCCATCTCGGTTCCCGACTTCAGCTCTTCATCAAGATCAAAACCGGTCAAGACCGTGGGAATACGTATATTTTCAGGCTCAATAATGACAAAGCCAAATGCATAGGGCGGATTGAACTCTTTGCTGGCAACATGAATGATGGTGTATGAATACAGTTTGCCTTTATTGCCTAACCTGGCCTTTTGCACCCCTTCATCCGTGAGGCAATAGGAGCAGATGTATCGCGGCGGGAAAAATGCCGCTCCGCAGGTTGAACACTGGGTCCCCACCAGATGGGGCTGGTTATCTACAATTTCGTAGGCCCCCGGTATGGCCTCGATGGTTTTCTTCTCTTCGTAAAGACTGGTCGACATAGGTGTTATCTCCTTTTTAGTATAAAAAGCAAAGTGTTATAAACAGACCGACTGGTCGTCCTGTTCGCTATACGCTAAATTAAATTTGAATTTTATAAAAGTCAATATTTTATATTCAAAAGAGCATGTTTTGATGAATGCTCAGAAGCGGTTTCAAAACCCCATCTGAGGCCCAATGGCTGCGTTGCAGACCTCCGATAACTGCTCACATACCCATGTATGCTGCGCCTTCTCGATCGGCCTGCGCCTTGCCCGTGAACCTGATCTGAGGCTTTGAAGCCACTTCTGGATGATTGAACGATAAGATAAAAGCAGAAAAATTGGTTTATCTTTTTTGGAATCTGATCAGGACTTCAGCTTTTCTAAGTAGTCGATTAAGGCGTTAATCGAATTTTGCAGTGTTTCAACGGATTTATCGGTGTTGTAGCTGACCGATGCGCCCAATATACCGTTTAACAAGATTTCAGTTGCCATATCCAGATCGATTTTGTTGGCTATTTCGCCGGCCGCTTGGCCTTCAGCCAGGAGTCGTTTAATCATTTTTTTAAAGCCGATGAAGCCTTTGTGAACCTCTTGAGACAAATGGGGGCGCATGTCGCCCAATTCAACGGCAAATGTAATAAATATGCACCCCCCTGGAAAATTATCTGCATCCAAAAGGTACCGATCGCGAAAATTTTCCAGCAGTTTTTTTAATTTCCGGGTGGGCGCCTTGATTTGATCCAGTTCGGCCAGATTGCGCTCCCGCCAAATCTTGCGGGCTTCGTTCAGGACTTCGTGAAATAAATCCTCTTTACTCGCAAAATGGCAATAGAATCCCCCTCTCGATGCTTTTGCGGCGGACAGGATATCGTTGATGGAAGTGCTCTCAAATCCTTTCAAGGAAAAGAGTTTTAGCGATTCTTGGATGAATATTTCTTTTAAGCTCATTTTAGTCCTAATGGCCATACATTTTGGAAGGCAGGTATGTCGATATCTCCGGAAACAGTATCAGAATCGTTAAGATCGGTATTTCCAGCAGGAGAAAAGGAGCCACGCCCTTTGCAACGTCTATAATCGTGGCTTCTTCGCCGGCGGCGACACTAACGACAAAAAGATTGGCACCGAGAGGCGGTGTCAGCATCCCCAATTCGGCAAGCTTCACAAAAATAACCCCAAACCAGATGCCGTCATATCCGAGAGCGGTAACAACCGGATAAACGAATGGCATGGTCGTGACCAGCATCGAAACGGTTTCCATTACACATCCCAGCATGATGTACATCGCACAAAACAGAAACATGACCACCCATCCCGGTACGGCCCCGCCGCCGGTGCAAAGCTCCACCAGCGCTTCCGTAAAACCGCATAACACCAGATGTCTGCCGAGGAAAAAGGCGCCCACCACGATGATCATGATAGCCGTGGTGTTCTGCACGGTCTCGATGCTCACTTTCCTTAAAATCTTCAAGGAAACCCTTCTTTTGGCGAGGGCCAGCATAAATGCACCGAAAGCACCTACGGCACCTCCGGCCGATGGCGTGAAATAACCGGCATAAATGCCGCCCATTACCAAAAAGAAAAGGAAAAAGATGGCCCAGAGGTTGGCCAGGCCTCTTAATTTTTCTTTGCGCGAGAAGGTGACTTCAGAAACAGGCGCTAATGTCGGATTTATCCGGCACCTGACGAAAATGTAGCCCAGATAAATGGCGGCCGTAAAAATACCAGGATAGATGCCGGCCAGAAGCAGGGCACCGATGGATTGCTGAGTGACAATTCCATAAAGTACAAAGGTGATGCTGGGCGGGATCATGATTGCAAAAGTCCCTACCGCGGCGATGCACCCCAGCGCAAAGCTTCGATTGTAATTATAGCGCATCATGGGGGGAAGGGCGATCCGGGTGAAAAGAGCGGCGTTGGCCAGCGACGAACCCATGGTGGCGGCAGACAGCGCACTGCCCATGGTGGTTGCCATGGCCAAGCCTCCGCGGACCTTGCCAAACAGCTTATAGGCAGAGTCAAACGCATCATTGGCGATGCCGGCCTGGGCCGCAAAGTCCCCCATCAGGAAAAATAGCGGTATTAAAGATATTCCGAAATTAGCCAACACCGAATACGGAAGGGTGCCGATGATGCCGAAAGCCCCACCAATTCCGAGATCCAACATCAGGCCGCAAATTCCCACTCCGCCCGCCGCAATGGCGATGGGCACGCCGAGGATAGCCAGGCCGATCATTGCAGCGATGCTGAGAAACCCAATAATGAGAGGATCTATCATTTTTGCCCCCCATGTTCCTCAACTCTGCCCAAAATTGCGCTAATCAGTTGAGCGAGAACCGCCAGTGCCATGGTGATGAAGCCGAAAGCCAATCCGATCTTTCCCGGAAACCAGTAAACCGTAATCCCAACATCGTTGGATTCCCAAATTTTTAAGCTGTACCAGGCTTCGATACTGACCCGCCAGGCCACCAGGGCCGAAAACAAAAAGATGATAATAAAGTTAATTATATCGAGGATGCGCTGCTGCCCGGCGGTTAAATTCTTTTGGATCAGCGTCATATAGATGTGTTTTCGGCGAATGGTCATAAACGGCAACGGAAGGGCGATGCAGATGACATTCAAGACTTCCACCCAATCAACCATTCCCGGAAATCCCCACCTGAAAATTCCCGAAAATACATCAACGAGAATCCAGATTGCCATGATGACCAATACGATAAACCCCAGATATGCGAGCAGGCGGGCAGCTTTTTCCCCGGGGACACGGTAAATAAATTCCATTTCACCTCCTGTCTGCGCCAGATCTTGCACGCCTTCATGTTCTCATTTTAGATCATGGCCAGACGCCGGTCTTGAATGGTTATCCTATCGAGTTTTCTGATGAAGCGGTTATCCTTGCTGAGATGAAAATTTCAGAAGGAATCATGAGCGGGACCTTTGACCAACAACCGTTTATGATTGTCGTTTTAAACTTGGAAAAAAACTTTTCCCCGCCGATGCCGGGCACGTTCGGCTCGTGGCTCCAACAGCATCGGGCAGGGAAATGCTTAGCGGAAACAAATGCCGCCCTGACAGACTGCCCCTGGCGTCAATTTAACCGCATTGGATTTTAGAAACAAATAAGTGCGCTGCAGGAAATGACAGCCCCCTTTTATATTACTGGTATTGCCACTTTTTTCCTGTTGTCAGGTAATTCTTTTCGTACTCCCCGTTGAGCTTCTGCCAGCTCTTGATGAACCTGTCGACCACCTGAGCGTCCAGCTTGGCCCCCAGCAGATATTGTCTGCAATCCTCATAGGGGTTTCCTGCGCCTTCGATTATTTTTTGCCAATCGTTTTGATCGAAGTCCAGAAACTGCACGCCCTTGCCCTGCAACTCTTTGGTGTATTTAATTTCGTTGGTTAACATATTTTCCAGATCCCGGGCGCCCCATTCGACGGCAGTCTTTTGAATGACTTCTTTGACTTCCGGCGCCAGCTTGTTCCAGACATCCAGGTTGATGGAAGTCGACCACCCCAGAACCGAACCCCAGGGGAAGCCGACATATTTACCGATCTCAGACAGGCGATAGGTCGCTATGGCCGGAACATCCAACAAAACGCCGTCGGTGACACCCCGCATGAAGCCTTCATAGACATCCTGCATGGCCTGAAAGACGGCCACGGCATCAGCTGCCTTAACTATTTTGGAAGGATAATCACCACCGATGATCCTCAGTTTCATCCCTTTGACGTCGGCCAGATTTCTCACCGGCTTTTTGGAAACAAGCTTGTATGTGCCCAGGCAGGACCGGTTGATGAGGTACATGTTATGTTTGTTAAATTCCTCCTGGATCTCGGGCACATCGCGATACAAACCTCTCCAGGAATACACCGCCTCCTCCACCGTCTTGTTCAAGGGATAATAGGTTTGCAGGACGGCATTCAGCGGGAAAAGGCCCGTGTAATAGACCGGGGGAGTGCTGATCAACTCGATGCTTCCTGTGCGGCAGAGATGAACCAGGTCCTTGGTCTCGGCGATTTCGCCTGCAAAATACAGCTTAATTTTGACCGCCCCCTTGGTTTGGGCCTCGATATCCTTGGCCCATTGAATTAAGGGTGGCATCGAATGCAAATTCTTGGTTACAAACACGGCCCACTTTAATTCCACCGGCTTGGCATCTGCGGCCGCAACCGTTGAAACGTCGAGGCCAAAAACCATGATCAAAAGCAAAGAAAACAGTAAGACCCCCAGACCGCCTAATTTTTTGTTGCCTTTTTTTACTTTAGCCATTGGTGTGCCTCCTTTCGTTTTGATGGTGCAGTTCAATAATGGAAACAAAATGATAAAGGCTTAGATGTGCAACTGTCTGCTTGCTTGAGGTTAGCGTATTTTCGACGGGTTACCGTCTTGCCCGATGACAAATTCAAAGCGGGCTGTTTTCCGCCCCATCAGCACCGCACTTTTTTGAGGTGAAGGGTTGCCGGATTGACAAAGAGACCGACTGGTCGTTTTTATTTACTTCCGCTAAACTAAATTTGTATATTTCAAAAGTCAATGATTTTTTCAGCAAGGCTGACGTGCGTTGCAATTGACTGCGAAAGAGGATCGTGCCATATATAAAAAAAGGGCATTCTGCGCCGCTTCAAAGGAAGGTTTCCCCTTCGCAGAAACACAATCTTTGAAAATAGCCCCGCACCTGCCCGTTTTCGTTCTCTGGCGGGCAAGCGGATTAATCCTTTTGCGCGCGGCCACAAAATGGGCACCAAAAGTCAGGAGGAATGGTCAGATGTTGTGGGTACAGGATACAGGGCAGGGACCGCCACTGGCACTGCTGCATGCCGTGGGTACTTCAGGCGATATCTGGTGGCAGCACATCCCGCGGTTGGCCCGACGCTTTCGTGTATTGGCGGTAGATCTGCCCGGCCATGGTCAGTCCCCCAAGCCGAAAGAACCTGTGAGCCTGGAAGGGATGGCCAAAGCGCTTCATGAGACATTGCAAAACCGATCCCTTTTGCCCGCCCATCTTGTCGGCCTTTCGCTGGGCGGGATGGTTGCCCAGGTGGTGGCTGTTGAGCACCCGGAATCTGTCGCGACCCTGACGCTTTGCGATACGATTTGCGAAGTTAATCCGGCGGGGGCTGAAATTCTCGAAGCGCGCGCGCAAACGGTGGAAAAAGAGGGGATGGCCGCCACGGTCAAGCCTACCCTGGAGCGCTGGTTTGCACCCGGCTTTGCCGCCGGGCATTCTGAAGTGGTGGCTGTAGTTGAAAAACTTTTACGGGACGCAGATCCGATCATCAATGCGCAATCCTGGCGTGCCATTGCAAAGCTCAACGTGGTTTCCCGCCTCAGTTCCCTGTCGCATATCCCCACCCTGGTAATCAACGGATCATTGGATACCAGTATTGCGCCGGATGCCGGTAGGCGTCTTTGCAAATTTTTTAACGGCCGCTTAGCGGAACTTCCGGGATGTGCCCATATGGCGCCCCTGGAAGCTCCGGAAAAATTCTTGGATATCGTTGAGCCTTTCTTGTTGGCCAACGCGCCGGAAGCCAAACGAAGTCCCTGAAATAAGAATCAGTCTTATGGATGTTGTCAAAGACGCATTGAATCCAGACCTTGTTCTGACCCGTGCCAACGTGATCACCTTAGACCCGCGGCAACCAAAGGCCGGCGGCGTCGTAATCGCAAAAGGCAGGATTCGGGCGCTGCAATCCGGCGATGACGCAACAATCCCTTTAAGCCCCAAGTGCCCAATTATCGACTGCCGCGGAAAAACCCTGGTGCCGGGATTTATCGATTGTCATTTCCACCTGCATGCTTTTGTCGAGGGAATGGCGTCATTAGATCTGGGACCCGGCAGTGATGTCCGGTCCATATCAGATATTCAGGCGAGGATTCGAAAGCTTTCCCGACGCGTTCCGGCCGGAAGGTGGATCAGGGGGAAAGGTTACAATGAATTTTATCTGGTCGAACATCGTCACCCCAACCGCCGGGACCTGGATCAGGCCGCACCGGATCACCCCATAAAGTTGACCCATCGCTCGGGACATGCCCATGTGCTCAACAGCCTGGCGCTTCAGTTGGTGGGCATTTCCAGAACAACTTCCGAACCCCGCGGCGGGATGATTGATCGTGATGTGGAAACGGGCGCGCCAACGGGCGTGCTTTATGAAATGGGTGATTTTTTATCAAAACGGATTCCGCCTCTGCCGGCATCGGAGCTGGAAGCGGGGCTGAAGCGGACGGACCAAAAGTTGCTTTCACTGGGGATTACATCCATCCAGGACGCATCTTCCAGCAATGATTTAAAAAGATGGAAATTATTGCGGTCATGGAAACAGCGCGGGCGCTTGAAATCCAGGGTGAATATGATGCTGGGCCTGGAGGGCTTTGGGCGGCAAAATCAATCTGACTTTTCAGCAGATGTCAGCCAAGGCCAACTGCGTCTGAGCGGGGTAAAAATCATCCTGGATGAAACCACCGGTCAGTTGCTTCCATCGCAATCAGAATTAAATGAGCTGGTTTTAGAAATTCATCGATCCGGCTCGCAGGTTGCCATTCACGCCATTGAAGAAAATGCCGTGCGGTCCGCCTGCCGTGCAATCGAGTTTGCCTTGAAAAAATTTCCCAGGCCCGACCACCGCCACCGTATAGAGCACTGTTCCGTGTGCCCGCCGTCACTGTCGAGGCGGCTGGCCTCACTGGGCATTATGGTCGTTACCCAGCCGGCATTTATTTATTACCATGGAGAGCGCTACCTTCAGACCGTTGCCGCCAAACAGCTGCAGAATTTGTACCCGATCGGGACGCTCCTAAAAAACGGCGTAACCGTCGCCGGCAGTTCAGACGCTCCGATTGTGCCGCCGGATCCTTTAATCGGAATTTATTCCGCTATATCACGCGCCTGCCAAACGGGTGACCTCGTTTTGCCAGAAGAACGCATCGGGCACCAGGATGCCTTGCGAATGTTTACCCGATCCGCTGCCTTGGCTATCTGCGAAGAAAAGAACAGAGGATCCATAACCCCCGGCAAATTTGCCGATCTGGTGCTTTTAAACGGTGACCCGACAGAGCTGCCGCCCGATGAAATCAAAAATCTTGAGGTGGAGATGACGGTGATCGACGGGGAAATCGTGTGGCCCAAGCAAAGCTAGGCAATAATTTTTCTGTCGACATAGGATAAAAACTGGGCTTCGGTCAGTCCCAGTAAATCCATATAAACATATCGATTATCCTCTCCCAGGGTGGGTGAGGATTTCCAATTTTGACCGATCTCATTGCGAAATTTTATGGGCGAGCCGTCCGATACGGTATTTCCCAGCGTGGGGTGCGGTAAATGAACAAAGAAGTCTCTTGCCAAAAGTTGGGGATCATTCGCCAGGTCTTCAGCGTCCTGAACCGCCGCAGCCGGAACGCCGGCCTCCTGTAAAAGCGTCACAAGCGCATGTGCCGTATGTTGTGATGTTTTCTGCTGGATCAATTCATCCAATTCACGGGCGTGTTTCTTGCGGCGGGATAATGTCGCAAACCGTTTGTCGCTGATCCAGTCAGAATCCCCCAGTACGTTACAAAGGGCGTGCCATTCTGCATCATTATATACGGCAATCACACACCATCGATCTGTGCCCTTACATTTAAAGCAGCCGTGGGGGGCGGCTGTTCCGGAATTTGACCGGTTAGCGAGGGGAAGGATGGGGGTGTTCCGGGTGCCGGCTTCCAGTAAGGCCGGTCCAATCAGGGCGGCGGCGACCTCGTAGGCTGACAGATCGATAAATTGGCCCCGGCCGGTTCGGTCGCGATACTCCAGAGCTGCCAAAACCGCAACTGCACCGAAGAGGCCCGCCATTGGATCCGAATAAGCATAGCCCGTGCCGATCGGCGCACCTTCATCATACGAGGTGAGATAGGTCAGCCCTCCGAGGGCCTGGGCGGTAGGGCCAAAAGCGACAAAATTTCTCCAGGGGCCCGTCTGGCCCGTGGCTGACATCGACACCATAATGAGATCTGGTTTGACCCCCTTTAAATCTTCATAGGTCATGGCCCAGTTGGACATAACGCGCGGGGTGAAGTTTTCGATCACGACATCACTGATCGCGACCAACCTCAAAGCCAATTCTCGAGCCTCGGGATGACTCATGTCCAGGGTGATACTGCGCTTGTTACGATTCCAGATGCTGAAAAACGCTCCCGTGTTAAACTCGGTGCCTTTGGCCGTTTTACGGGATTGCACCTTGATAACGTCAGCTCCGAAATCGGCAAGGATTCTGGTGGCAAAAGGTCCGGCCAGTACCCTCGTAAAATCCAAGATCCTTAATCCCTTCAGTGGCCCTGTATCCATCCGTCGCCCTCTTAGATAACACCTTCTGAGGAAAGCCGTTTGAATTCCCCTTCGGAAATACCTAATTCCTGACAATAAATTGTACGGTTGTCTTCAGCGGCTAAAGGCGCCCGTTTATCTGGTCCGCGTAAGGGTTCGCTGAATTTCATCGGAATTTTCGGATAGCGCAGCGGTCGGGTAATATCAGGATGGGTGATGTCCATAAAGAAATCCCGTGCCCTGAGTTGAGGACAGGATAAAATCTGCGTTGGTGATTGAACCGGAGCCCATGGAAACTGCATCAACTGCCCCAGCTTGAACAGTTCATCGGTCGTATGGGTTTTCGTCCAGTTTTTTAAAACGGTGATAATGTGATCCAGGTGTTTGAGGCGATATTCATTGTCGCGCCATTTTTTAGCGGTTAAGTCCGCAGCCATGCCCTCGCTGTCCATCCATTCAACCAGCGTCTCCCATTGCTCAAAAAGGGTTAGCTGAATAAAACCGTCCTGACAGGGGAAAATGTAAAAAAGATGGTTCCAATGCAGCTTTCCCTGTCTTTTGGGGGTTACATGGTCGTAAAAGTATTGCAGCACGATGTGCTCCAGCGTGGATAGGACGGCTTCCTGCAGGGAGATATCGATGTGTTCTCCCTTTGCACTCCGCCTTTGGCGGCGGACCGCTATAAGGATGGCAGCGGCGGTAAAAAGGGATGCCGCCATGTACGATTGCGCTCCGTACTGCTGAAGCGGATATGAATCCGGCGCTCCGGTTACATACATCTGGCCGCCGGAAGCCGCTGCAACCAGGTCACAGGTTTTATGATCCTTTTTAGGCCCGCTTTGCCCGTAGCCGGTTACCGAGGCCAGAATAATGCCCGGCTTGGCTTCCCTTAAGCGTTCAAAATCCAGCCCCTGTTTCTGCAGATACCCCGGCGGGAATGTTTCCACCACGACATCATTTTTTTTGACAAGCCGCAGAAACAGATCCTTGCCTGTGGGATGCTCTAAATTAAGGGTGATGCCCAGTTTGTTGGTATTGTGATAATAAAATGAAAAACCCGGCCGAAAAGGCGGTGATTTTCGGCTGCTGTTCGCTGTTTTTCTGGCAGGATCACCGCCGGGTTTCTCTATCTTAATAACCCGGGCACCCATGTCCGCCAGCAACTTGGTGCCAAAGCTTGCTTTTTGATCGGCCAGATCCAGAATTTTAATTCCGGATAAAAGGGTATCTCTCATATTTTTTCTTGCGGGTTTCATTATTTCTGCGTTCTTCTCCGAAATCCGAGTTGATCGGATCACTGCGGCCGGCCCCCGCGCAGGCGGTCTGTCACAATGGCGATGTTGAGTCTGGCGCTTTCATAATGTGGATTTAATTTTAAAGCCGTTTGATAATTTTTCAGCGCTTTGCTGAATTCACCCTTATTAAAAAGGATGTTGCCGGTACTGTGGTAAACATCGGCCACCAGTTCTTTCGGCCCCCACCTCTCGGCCGAGGGATCGTGCAGGTGACCTTTGTAATCAAAACCCTGCGCCAAAATGTTTTCGATATGGATAGTGTCATCACCGATTTTGAGAAGGGTTAACACATGCGGGCCCCTTCCAAATCCATTTTGCAGGTGCAGGGCCCCGGCCTGTATGCCGATCATTTCCAGAAGGTTGTTATACAGCAGGGTGAGTCCCAGGCAGTTTCCAACCGCATGGTTGCCATCTCTACGCTGTGCTTCGATGACGCGGTCAAGCCGGTAATTACCGTTTGGACGGTAGCGGCCGGGTTTTTGCTTCCATAACCAATCAAACAGGTTTTTGGCCCGGGTCCGGATTGACAGCGAATCGTTGTGGTAAGGCAAAAATTGTTGATATAGACCCTCCAGCTGGTCCGTTACCGCGGCCAGGCGGTCCCCGCCTTTGAGGCCGGAAGCGATCAACGCTTGTTTTTTAAAATCAAAACGCATTCCCGTACTTTGCTATAAGCGTTTGGGGAGGCCTGTCCGGCTTTTGGATAAGCCTATGTGCAGGCCGTTAAAAAAGGCCGTCAGCACCCGAATGCAATCCTGCGGGTTTTCCTGCTCCGGCAGATGAGTGGTCCCGGGTATCTCCGTCCACATCGCAGCGGGCATCAGTTCACACATCATTCTGGCATCATCGCGCGAAAGAAACGGACTGTTTTCCCCCCGAATCACCAGCGTCGGACAGGTCACATTTTTTAAAAACAACCAGATTTCTTCCACGCAACAGCCCTGTTTTTCACAATTGAGACTCATCTGCGGATCGCATTTGGGCTCATATTTGCCCTGCCGGATTTTACGGTAACCGTGCAACGCCAGATGATAACAGATTTCAGGAGAAATGTGAGGGTAATGTTTGCGAATCGATAAAACAATTTCGTCGAGCGACGCCGCCTGCAGCGGCAAGACCGTGAGCAGCCATCGCAGGGCCTCGGCGGACTCCAGCGTACTGGCGGGGCGCGAATCAATTAAAACGAGACCCTGCACTTTTTCCGGCAGACAGGCCGCAAAAAATAAGGCATTGCGCCCCCCCATCGAGTGACCCGCCAAAACCAGCTTTTCCAGGTCCAGTTGCGCTACGATTTGAGCGATATCTGCAAAGTGATCTTCCAGGCTGTAAGCGCCTTCTGCGGACCACTGGCTTTCGCCGTGACCGCGTTGATCCAAGGCGATGATACGGTACTCGGATGACAACGCCGCCGCCAGGGCATCCCATACATGGGCATGTCCCAAAAAGCCGTGGAGCAGGAGCAGGGTTTGACCTGTGGGGCCTTCCCATTCAAGATAGTGCAACCGCAGGCGATTGACTTCAAGATACTTACTTTGCGGTTTCAAAATATCGGCCCCGTTCATTTGTCAATCCGAATTCAGACGATTTCTTGGTTCCCATTTTTATCTGCGAATGCGCGCTTAAAGCGCTTCGCGAGAATCCTTTCAAGATTCAACCCTTCCCGCAGGCTCATATCCATGCCTCTTCGCACCGCCTGTTTGGCACATCTCACCGCCAGCGGATCAAATGAAGCGATCCGGCGGGCTATTTCTTCAGTTGTCGCCAACAGTTCTTCCCGGGCCACGATGCGGTTGACCAGATGAAACTGCAAAGCTTCCTGTCCGCTGATCCATCGGTTGGTTAAAAGCATCTCCAGCGCACGGGAGCGTCCGATGATACGCGGCAAAGTTTGGGTACCTCCTGCCGCCGGTATGATACCCAGGCCCATTTCGGGCAAACCAAATTGGGTATCAGAAGAAGCGATCCGCAGATCGCAACACAGTGCGATCTCAACGCCAGATCCCAGAACGTAGCCGTGAAGTGCTGCAATTGTCGGCTGGGGAATACTCAAGAGGCGTCCCCACACATCCCGCGCGAAACGGACTTTTCGGGCACTTACCGGTGGCGGGGCCGAAAGAAACTCGCGCAGGTCCGCACCTCCGCAGAAGGCTTTGTCCCCCGCTCCTTTCAGAATGACGACTCTGACCTCGTCGTCATCTGCAATGGCACCGAGCACTGTGTAGAGATCATCCCGCATTTGAATATTATAGACATTCAGCACTTCAGGACGATTTAGGGTGACATGGGCGAGGCCATCCTGTTTCTCATAGATCAATGTCTCAAAATCGCTCATTTAATCTGCTCACCAATTCTGAAGGCTTAAGTTCCCTTGAATTTCGGCTTGCGCTTTTCCCTGAAGGCCTGGATGCCCTCCTGCCGGTCCCGGGTCGTGTGCATCAGAAAATAGAGATCGGCCTCCAGGCGAAGTCCCTGTTCAAGGGTGAGCTCCATGCCCTTCAAGATCGCTTCCTTGGCGTACATGAGCGAAATTACGCTGCTGTCGGACATTTTTTGCGCCAGGGTCATAATGGCGGAGCTCAACTCATCCGGATTTACGATGCGATTAACAAGTCCGATGCGGTAGCCAGTTTCGGCATCGATCTTTTCACCGGTGAGAATTATCTCCAGCGCTTTGGCCGTTCCGACAATGCGCGGCAGACGCTGGGTTCCACCTTCGAACGGAATGAATCCCATGCTGACTTGCGGAAATGCGAATTGCGATTCCGGTGTTGCCATCCGGATATCACAGGCCAACGCCAGTTCCAGACCCAGACCCGCAATATAACCGTGCATTCCGATAATAACAGGGATTTGCAGGTCGGCGGCGCGTTCGACAACCGAGGGCATATATAGGCCGCCATCGCCCGTCTGACGGTAATTTTCGAGCGCCCCTGGTTCAAAAGCATTGTCTCCCACCCCGGTTATGACGACCACCTGTAATTTCGGATCAGCTGCAATTTCAGCGCAAATGTCGCCAAAGCGGCTACTGATAAGGAACGGATCCTGCCTTTCAACGCTGTGCGGCGTAAATGCGATCGCGGCGATAGCGCCTTCCTTTCGGAATTCAATGGTTTCGTTAGGCATCGGATTCACCCACCTGAGTTTGATCTCCCTCGACGAAGGAGATTCGCTTTTGGTTTCACGCCGGTAATTTCGCGCGGCGTGTGACGTTTCAGTAATGATAAGATAAGCTAAATGGCCCAGCGGGTCAACTCCTGGTACGTGACCGCAGCATTTGTAGAGAAAATGACCGCCAAAAAAATTATTGACATCCCTCAGGGGCGCTGGCATACTGTTTCAAATTTCTGATAAAACCGACCGGTCGGTCCTGACGCTTGCGCGTTAAGGCCCTTCCGTGTTGCCAAATCGCGACCCACCCGGAAACGCCGGGGTGGCCAGCGACAAGGAATGGTAAAGCCCATGCGTATTTCCCAGAATGCGTTTTGTCGCTTCACGGGTTTTTTCTGGGATACGCGGACGATTTATCTTCAAATTAGAAAATTACGGCTGGATGCAGCGGGAGGATAATGAATGCAAGCAAAAGAGACACCCCATAAACAGCTCAAGAGAATTCCCATCCGGGAGGATTTGTTCACCACGCCGCTCGATCGTCTCGACCAGGTCAAGTTGAAGGGCAGTCGCTGCCGAGATTGCGGTGAGGTATTTCTCGGCAAGGTGCCTGCCTGTGGCAACTGCGTCGGTGAGAAGATGGAAGAGCTGATCCTCAGCAACAAGGGGATCTTATGGAGTTATACCATCTTGAGATATAGACCCCCGGGTGATTACAAAGGACCTTCAGATCCCTACCTCCCTTTCGCCGAGGGGCTGGTAGAGCTGCCCGAGGGGATTCGGGTTCTGGCGCCCCTGACGGAACGGGATTTTGACAAGATAAAGATCGGCATGCCGCTGGAATTGGTGGTTGAAAAGTTATACACAGACGATGACAACAGCGAGGTGATTGCCTTTTTTTTCAAGCCGGCGGAAGCTTAAAGTATTTAGAGGCGAAAAGGAAAAATGACGATGAAAAAAGTAGCGATAGTTGGCGTTGGAATGCATAAGTTCGGCCGTTTTGAGGATGAAACCTACAGACAGATCGGGCAGGAAGCTGTAAAAAAAGCGCTGGAAGATGCGAATATCAGCTGGAGTGATATTCAGACCGCCTACATGTCAACACAATATTTGCCGCCGACTGCAGGGGTAAGGATTTTAAAACCTCTGGGGGCAACCGGAATCCCCCTGGTCGATGTCGAGGCGGCGTGTGCCAGTGGCGGGGTCGCTGTAAAACAGGCCATGCAAGCCATTCAGGCGGGATCCTGCGATCTGGCGATGGCGGTAGGGACCGAAAAAATGCCGCGCGGTTTCATGGATCCCATGGCAAACTTTGAAAAATGGCAGGTCGAAATGGGCATGAGCACCAATCCCAGTTATTGGTCGATAATGGCGCATCGCCATATGCACGACTACGGTACAACCGAGTTGCAGATTGCCAAGGTCGCATACAAGAACCACAAGAACAGTGTCAATAATCCATATGCCATGTACCAAAAGGAGTTTACGGTTGAAGAGATACTGGCGTCCCCCCTGGTTTGTGATCCGATTCACCTGCTTGAAATATGCGCCCCCAATGAGGGCGCTGCGGCAGTTGTGTTATCCTCCTGGGACAAAGCCCATAAATATACCGCGACACCGATCACCATAGAAGCATGCGTTCATACCATTGCCCAGTATTCGTCTGATTTCAGGGTGCCGATCGAAAGCATGAGTGCACAGGTTGTAAATCCATCACCGACCGAGACCGCCAGCCGCAAAGCATATGAAAACGCCGGGATTGGTCCGGAGGATTTGGATGTGGTGGAACTTCAGGATACCGATGCCTTCTGTGAACTGGAGGCCTATGAGAAGCTGGGGCTCTGCGGTCCCGGAGAGTCCGGCAAGTTAATCGATGACGGGGTCACCGAGATGGGCGGCAGCCTGCCCGTAAACGTCAGCGGCGGGCTGATCAGCAAGGGAGAGCCTGTGGGTGCGTCGCACCTCGGGCAGATCGCTGAACTGGTATGGCAGTTGCGGGGGCAGGCCGGCAAGCGGCAGGTCCCCAATGCCAGGGTCGCTATGGGCCATGTACTTGGCGCCGGCGGCAACTGTGCCGTAACGATACTGAAGCGCTGATGCCTGAATCGGAATCCGGGCCTGAAAAAAACGGTTTTTGCAGTTTCGGTTTCGATCGTTGGGCGAAAAAAGAATACGCCCAGAAAGCCAGGATCGTGATTGCCGAGGTTGACGAGCGCCAGATCAGAACTTACGGCGATAATTATATCCATGTTTCCGATATCGACTACTTTGTGGAATATACGCCGCCACTGATCACCGACGCCGAAGCTAAAAAAATGCTGGCGAATGAATCCGAAGAACGGCGTCGGAAACTCTGGGATATAATAAAAGACATCGAGGTGGAACGCAGAAACGAGTGGCTTCCGATCCTGATGGCGGTCAAGACGGAGCATCTCAATTTTGCGCCGAAAGCGATCGGAACCGCCGAACCCGAGCCGGATGTTAAGAAAATTGCGGGATTTGTCTTAACCATCATTGAGGACGGCGATGTCCTGCAGTTCGGCGGCGGCGCGCCCAGCGGGCAGCTGGTCCGATGCGGCGTTCTCGAGGGCAAAAATGATCTGGGCATCCACACCGAGATGTCGTGCCGAGGTCTGGTAAAGGCCATCTGGCAGGGGATCATCACCAACCGGCGCAAAAATATGCATACCGGCAAAGCGGTTTTCAGCACTCTCTTGGGCCTTTCGCAAGAAGAGATCGCCTGATGCGACGAAAACCCGCTGATTGAGCTCTATGGCGTTAATTACGTCACCAACATCAAGACCGTCTCGCAGGTCGACAATTACGTGGCGATTAACAGCGCCATTTCGGTGGACCTCACCGGCCAGATAAACGCCGAGACCGTTTTCGGCGGCCGCATATGGAACAGCGCGCTGGGACAGGTGGACCTGCACCTCGGAGCCATGCTTTCCAAAGGCGGCAAAGGCATCACCTGTGTGCGCTCAACCGGGCTGGGCGGATCGATTTCAAGAATCGTGCCCCAGCACGAGCCCGGCACCGTCATCAGCATTCCGCGTTACTTTGCCGACCATATCGTCAGCGAATACGGTGTTGCCAAGCTGCTTGCGAAAACACAGCGCGAGCGCGCCCGTGAACTTATTCGCATTGCGCACCCCGACTTCCGGGCCGAACTGAAAAAAGAGGCCGAGAAGTTATTTGGATAAAAATGGCGCACGCAAGTAAGGAATGATAATTATTAAAGAGGCCGTCATCTTGGGCACGCGCCTGCAGGCCACCCGGGAGGCACCGACCCATTGAGGAGGGCGGTGCGCTGTTTTTCATTCTGCCTGAATTACTCGCCGCTAAACTCCGGGCTTCTTTTTTCCAGAAATGCCCGCACGCCTTCTTTAAAATCGCGGGTTTCAAAACAAGCGGCCTGCATGTTGGCTTCCAGTTCCATTACGTTTTGCAGGCTGGTCGGAAAGCTGTTCAGTGCGGCTTTGATCATGGCGTAGGAACGGCTCGGACCCTGAGCCAGGGCCTTTGCCAGTTGCATAACCTCATCTTCAAGCGCTTCATGAGGGACCACCCTGTTCAGCAACCCCATCTCATCGGCTTCTTTGGCGTCGAAAGTCCTGCCGGTCAGCATCAACTCCTTGGCCTTATACAGACCGATTCGAAGCGGCAGAAAATAGAATCCGCCCATGTCCGGAACCAGGCCGATCCTTACAAACGATTCGGCGAATTTGGCCTTTTCCGAAGCAATAATCATATCACTGGCCAGAGCCAGATGAAACCCGGCACCGGTGGCCGGCCCGTTGACCGCAGCGATGATGGGTTTTTCCAGTTCCACCATTAATTTTGCAATTTTTTGCAGATTCTTGACACAATCCCGTTCGGCCGGGGCCTTGATGCCCTCCATGGTGCGGATATCTCCACCGGCGCAAAACGCGCGTCCGGCGCCGGTGATCACTAGGTCTTTGACCTCCTGGTCGGATTGAAGTTTAAAGAAAACGTCTTGTAATTCTGCGCTTATTTCCAGGTTAAGCGGATTTAGTTTCTGTGCGATATTCAGGGTAATTTTAACAATGCCGTCCGTTTTTTCCACGAGGATGGTTTGATAGTCCATAGCCTGCGCCCTGAGTTGAGTTCCAACGCTACTGCGTTTTGACCGCGGTTTCACTTCGGCGGGCAGTGGCCCGCAACTCCCGCCCCGGATTTTATTTTTTTTGATGAACAAGCCGCATTCCCGGATGAGGGACCTTAAAGTAGGGAATCGTCGTCCCATCCAGACTCCCAATAAATGCCGTCTTTCTTTCCTCCCAACCGAAGCAGATGTTGGAGGGGCGCTGCAGTATTTTTTTCTGCGGATCTTCGAGCACCATTTCGAGTCGGCCCTCGGGCGTAATATAGCCGATCACATTTAAGGACGGAAACGTGACCCAGAGGTTATCGGCCTCGTCAAAGGCGATACCGTCCGGCACGCCGTGCTCAGCCAGGGGACTGGGTCCGAATGTCTCGGGCGCACCCAGAGAACCGTCCGCTTTGATCTTGTAACGCAGCACATTCCACCGGGTGGACTGGGCTACATACAGGTATTCTTCCCTGCGGTCCAGGGTAAGGCCGTTGGCAAAATACAGTCCGTCGGCGACGATGCGGGCGCTGCCCTTTTCCAGAAGAACGACGCACCCGTCGGGGGTCGGATTCTGTAAAACTTCGAAAACGTCTGCGTTTTCGGTGGAGTTCGAGACCCACAGCCGGCCCTTTGAATCGATGTAGGGGAAGTTCCAGGCCGGCATCTTTTTGCCCTGGACTTCGGTAAGAATGACCTGATGACGCCCGTCGGGTGCCAGCGACTGAACCTGGCCGTTTGCCAGGTTGGCAATAACACAGTTGCCGTTGGTGTCGATGCAAATGCCATTGGGTTTGCCGCCGACGTCGCCGAAAAAACTTGTCTTCCCGTCACGCCCGATTTTAGCGCACCTTCCCCGGCCGTCCGCGGTGTAAAGGCTGCCGTCATCCAGCGCCATCACGCCTTCCGGTCGCTGTATGCCGGTTCCGATCGTTTTCACATCCGAGATGTCCAGTTTCATAATTTACCTCTTTTGCATTATTAGAAGCTATCTCAAAAATGCAGTTAATACCTGATGTTAAAGTTTTAAACCTGCAAAAAGTGTTTACAAAACAAATGATCTAAAATGCCTTAAATTGTGGTTTCGCCCCCGCAGCGCACGCGCTTGCGCGGCGTGTGCGCCGCCTGGTGCTCCATCTTTTATTATCATTACGACAGAATTCATCAACTTTAGGCACTTCTATCTATAGAGCACCTTTGCAACTTTTTTACTCTGTCCTCCAAGAAGAACTGCTAATTTTGAGATGGCTCAAATTATTTATCAGACTGTATGGATTTAAGAACAAAATAATACGCCGCCTCGGCGACCTTTTCCCGGGAAAGTTTGCCGGAGGGCTTGAACCAGTTTAAAAACGAATTTAGAATACCCAGGATGAATAAGGAATATAATTTAGGATCCAGTCTGTCGAACTCCTTTTTTCGAATCCCCTCCGCTATAATGCTCCTGAAGATGTCTTCATATTCATCCCGCAATACGAGATATTCGTTCAACAGTTTGGGCGGCAGGTTCCTACGCTCCATCTGGCCGATGGCAGGCCATTTTAGCGACAGAACCCAGGTGGTATGTTGCATGATCAGGACTCTCAGCTTTTCGCGGGGTCGCATGGCGGAGGTCTTTAACGGTCGCGCATTTTCCAGGCCTTCCTGCATAATCCCGCAGACAATTTCAAACAGGAGAAAAGCCTTGTTTTTAAAGTAATAATAGATGGTGGCTTTGTTGACGCGGCTGGCTTTGGCGATATCATCGATAGTGGTCGCCTTGTATCCTTTTTGCCAGAACAGACGGCTGGCAACATTCAGAATCTTTTTGCGCTGTAGTTGGCTGCGCGGGTTTTTCCTGTGCTCAATGTGCTTAATTGGCATCGGCGTTCTCGATTAACGGTTTAAGTCTGATCACCAATTGTTGCTTCAGCCGGCGGGTGGTATTGATTTCTATAACCCCAGCGAGCGGGCGACGAATTCTCTGTGAAGGTCCCCATCTCCATAGGCGGTCTCGGCCGCTTTGGCCCGCCGGAAATAAAACTGCAGATCGTATTCCTGGGTGATACCGACACCCCCGTGAATTTTAATGCCCAGCAGTGTTACGCGGCGGGAGGCATCACTTGCCCGTGCCTTGGCTATGTGGATTTCCTTGCCGGCGGATATATTCTCACTTAACTTCCAGGCCGCCCGGTAGGTCAAAAATTTAAGCTTGTCGATATCGGTAACCATATCAGCGCACTGATGCTGAATGGCCTGAAAACTTCCGATGGGTCGCCCGAACTGCTTTCTGATTTTGGCGTGATTCACAGCCATTTCCAAAACTTTTTCCAGGAGCCCCAGGATATAGGCACTTTCGCACAAAGCGCCCCATAACTCGATCTCATTTTTGATCGCGGCACCCCGGCCTTCGCCGCCCACGATATTTACCGGCGAAACGCTTACCTTCTCCAGGACCACTTCACACTGTTTGTCTGCGGCCAGGGTTTCAAAAGGACGGCAGATAATACCCGGTGCTTTTGAGCGGATCAGAAAAAGGGTTTTGCCCGCCTGTGTCCGGGTCTCATATAAAAACGTGTCTGCCGATTGGGCATAGGGGACAAACAGTCGGGTTGCGCTCAACAGGTACTGCCCGTCCCTGAGATCGGCCCGTTCTTTCAATCCAGCGTCTCCTCCAACGGGGTCGGGCGCTATAAAACAGGGTATGATGATATGCCGGCCGGCCGTTAGCCGGGGCAAAACCTCGGCTTTTTGCTTTTCGGTTCCGTAGCGCAGAATTCCGTAGCCGCTGATCATCGTGGAGATAAAGGGCCCGGGAACCAGGGCCTTTCCCATCTCTTCCAGGAGCAGGATCAACTCTAAAATGTTTCCATCCATCCCGCCATATTGCTCGGGAAATAGAATCCCCATCCAGCCCAGCTCCGCCATCCTGTGCCACAGGCTTTTGGAGTGGCCTGCTTCGGAGTGTTCGGTTTCTCTGAATATCCCCGCGGCTTCTTTTGCCAAAAATCCGCGGGCACTCTCCACCAGAAGTTTCTCTGATTTTGAAAGACCCAAGTCCATTTTTTCCTCGTCGTTTTTTTGCTGATTTACGCCCTGGGCAGTTTCAGGCCTCTTTGGGCGATAATGTTTCGCATAATTTCCGAAGTTCCCCTTGTGACGAGCTCCTCAAGAGAATCCCGGTAGCGCCACTCATATTTGCCGTCGAACGGCGCCCATCTTGAACCCCTCTTAACCTGGGCGTAGGGTCCCATGATCTGCATGGCGGTGTTGACGAGATCTTGCTCCATTTCGGAAACCACCATTTTTAACATGGCCGCCTCATAGTTTGGAAGCTGGCGCCGGTCCAACATCCAGGCCGCCCTCAGTGCCAGCAGTCTGGCCGATTCAATTTCGATGGCCAGTTCCGCCAGTTTCTGTCGGGTCAGCGGGTTTTGGCCCAGGCGGTGCGCTTTGACATATTCCAAAAGCCCGTCAAAGTCGCGTGCGAGGCCTCCCACCGTGGATATGCGCTCGAAATCGACGGCCTCCATGATATAATAAAATCCACGATTTTTTTCACCCACCAACGCTTCGCGCGGTACGCTGACATTATCAAAATAGACCGCATTGGTACGCCGGCCCCCCACCGTCCATATGGGGCTGACGTTTATGCCGGGTGACGTTAAATCCACAATAAAAAGAGAAATTCCCCTGTGAGGGGGTGTCGTTTCGGCGGTTCTGGCACCCAGCCAGTAATACTGGGCAAAATGAGCGCGGGTGTTGAAAAGCTTCGAGCCCGAGATAATGAAATGGTCTCCGTTATCCCTGGCATCGATCACGAGAGAGGCCATATCGGATCCGGCATCGGGTTCGGTATAACCCAGGGCAAACTCAATTTCCCCGCTTGCGATGCGGGGAAGATAATTATTTTTTTGCGCTTCGCTGCCGCGATTTAATATGACCGGCCCCGCCATGCCTGCGCCGACGGTGGAAAACCAATTGAGGAAATGGTGCATCTGTTCCATGATAATGTAGCGGTATATAAACGACAGCTCGAGCCCCCCATATTTTTGAGGCCAGGTGGGGCACAACCATCCCTTGGCGCCAATCTTTCTGATGATGGCCCAGGAATGGGAGCCGAAGCCTTGACCCGAATCCCATTCTTCTCGGGCACCGCATACGTCCTTTTCTTCCTGAAAAAAGAATTCCTGAACCTCTTGCCGGAACTGTTCTTCCTGCGCTGTAAATTTGAAATCCATTGTTTGTTCTCTACACCTATTCCAGAACACCTTCTGTCAAGAGCTGGACAAATTCTTCATCCGACAGTCCGAGAATTTCGGTACACACATAGGCGCTATGTTCACCCAGACAGGGGGCGCCCCTGCGGGGCGTACCGGGAGTCTTTGACAGCCTGAAAGCGAAATTCTCATAACCGTGAGCGCCGATTTCACTGTGTTCCAGATCCACATAATGTTTGCGGTGCGTCAGTTGCGGGTCCTGGGCCAGATCTTTGGCGTTGGCCACCAGCGCCGCTGGAACCCCGCCGGCCTGCAGCACCTCAACGACCCGTTCCGGGGGGTGGTTTGCCGTCCAGCTTTCCACCCGTCGATCCAGTTGGTCCTCATTCTTTTTGCGATCCGATAGGGTCTTGAATTTGGGATCAGCCGACCAGGGCGGATTACCGATGACGCTGCAAAATCGGTCCCATTCTTCATTTGTTGCGACGGCGATAACGCACCAGCGGTCTTCTCCCTGGCAGCGATACGCACCGTGAGGCGCAAAACAGGGATCCCGGTTTGCCAGCCTTTGAGGCAAGTGCCGGTTGGCGCTATAATCCAGAACACCCTGCGCGAGGAAGTCTATGGAGCCCTCGACCTGGGAATTATCGATGTACTGTCCCTTTCCGGTCCGGCGGCGATACTCCAATGCGGCAATGACGGCAATGGCGATATAGCGGCTGCCGATGTAATCCGTATAGGCGCTGAAGGGCACGACAGCGTCATCATCGGAATACGCCAGGGTGGTCCCCCAGCCGGCGATTGCGGCGCCATGCTGCCCGAAACCTCTAAAGGCCTTGTCGGGACCGGATTGGCCCAACATGGTGCTGCTGACCATGATAATATCCGGTTTGATTTTCACCAGTGTTTCGTAATCCAGACCCCAGCGTTTCATGATTCCGGGACGAAATGTCTCGATAACCACGTCCGCCCATTGAACGAGCCGTTTGGCAATCTCCAGTGCCTTGGGCATTCTTAAGTTAAGGCACAGGCCGTACTTGCCGGCGTTATAATCATTGAAGAAACCCGATCGGTTGACCCCCGGTTTTTTGCCCATGTAAGGCGCGGTCACCCTGAGCGCATCCACATGGGTTTGGGATTCAACCTTTACGACCGTCGCCCCGTAATCCGCAAGCACTCGGGCTGCAGCCGGCCCCACCACACTGGTGGAAAAATCGGCAATCTTGACATCTTCAAAAATCGATGCGCGCTCCATCAGATCACCCCTTTCCCGGTCAGGGCCCGGATTTCGTGATCCGAAAAGCCGAGCTCCTGTCCGTAAATCTCCCGGTTGTGTTCTCCGATCAACGGCGCGCGCCGATCAATCCGCCAGGAAACCCGGTTGCTTTTGAACGGCGCGCCAGGGTAGGTTAAGCGCACATCGAGCTCAGGATGGTCAAGGTCGACCCAGAAGTCGCGGGCCGCCAGATGAGGGTTTTCGGTCAGATCCTGAATCGTATTGACCGGCGCCAGGAGATACTGCATCTTCAGTGCGGCTTTGAAAAGCTCATCTTTTGTTTTGGTCATAAAAAACCGTTCAAAAAAAGGTTCCAGCTTGCGGGCCATTTCATCGTTGTAGGTGGAAGCATCAAAACCGTCCCAATCGAAATTTCTTAAGAATTCATCGGACATGCCTTCCTGATCGATCCATTGCGCCAGCGCTTTTTGACCTCTGGCACCGATATGGCCGCCGAGGAGCAAAAAAATGACATAGCCGTCCTTACACGGATACATAAAGCGAATCTTATACGCCCCGTATGCCCGGAAGGCGCCCTGTCTTTGGAGGATCTCGCGGTTCATGTCCCAGGCGGCATGGGCGGTAAGACACGACCACATGGCGCTTTCGGTTATGGAGACATCAACAAGCTGGCCTTCTCCGGTTTTTTGCCGATGCCAAAAGGCTACCATGGATCCCATGGCGGCCTCCGCGCCGCCGTGGAGATAGGCCTGGGGGATCGACATTCGCAGCGGCGCGCGGTCTTCTTTGCCGCACAACCACATATAACCGGACCCCGCCCAGCAGACAATGTCGGATACGCGGAAGTGCTTACAGGGGCCGGTCTGACCGTAAGGGGATATGGAGGTCATCACGATGGCCGGGTTCAGCTTGCTGAGGTCCTCGTATCCCAGCCCGAGCTCATGCAGATGCCCCGGCTTGAATGATTCGATGACAAAATCGGCCGAGGCCGCCAGTTTTTTTAAGATCGTTTTTCCTTCTTCGGTTTTAAGATTAAGCGTGACGCTCTTTTTATTAACGTTGAACGCGATCCAGTAGAGGCTCCGGTTAGGGTCCGGCTGGTCGCCGACAAATGGGCCGATCTTGCGGCCCGGGTCCCCATCCGGAGGTTCAATTTTAATAATCTCCGCCCCCAGTCCCCCGAGGATTTTGCCGCACATATAGCCCCGCTCGTCTGTTAGATCGAGCACCCGGTAAGGGCTGAGAAATGAATTAGAAGTCGCCATAGGCTTAGACCTCATCTCATTATGATTTCAGGTTGCTTCGACAATGGCACAGATACCCTGTCCGCCGCCGCCGCAGATCGTTTCGAGCCCGTAGCGCACGTTGCGACGTCTCATCTCATGCAGTAACGTAATCAGGCGCATGGTGCCGGTTGCAGCGATGGGGTGGCCGAGAGATATTCCGGAGCCATTCACGTTGATCTTTTTATCGAAATCTTTTTCGGCAATCCCCATTAATTTTGCATCGGCCAGAGTCTGGACGGCAAAGGCTTCCTGTATCTCTATCAGGTCGACATCAGCGATGGTAATTCCGAGTTTGTCCAGGGCCTTGTTCGTTGCGGCGGGAACAGATGGGTACGTCAGGGTGGGATCGGTGCCCGCAACAGCACAGGATCTGAAATATGCCAGGGGCGCAAGGCTTAAATCTCTGGCTTTTTTCGCGCTCATGAGAACGACAGCGGCCGCGCCGTCGTTTTCACTGGATGAATTCCCGGCGGTGCAGACACCGTCAGGGTAAACCGCCCGCAATCTGGCCAGCTTCTCCAGGGTGGTATCGCGCCGCGGCGTCTCATCGGCATCAAATGTCAGCGGATCCCCCTTGCGCTGGGGGATGGGAACCGGAACGATTTCTTCGTTAAATATCTGCGTGTCGATGGCTGCGATGGCCCTCTGGTGACTGCGCAGGGCCCATTCATCGGCCTGCTGACGCGAAATCTTTTCCCTGCGGGCCGCGGTCTCCGCCCAGGTCATCATGGAGTTTAGCTCTCCATATCGATCGATGGGTTGCGACATCACCCTGGCGCGCTGGATACGGTCGAAAAAAGGGATGCCCCACATGGATAGCGCCCCGTGGCCTTTGGGCATAAAACCCCATTTGGGGTCCTTTTTGCCGCCAAGACCCCATCTGATATCGCCCGGGAGATAGAGCTCGGTCTGGCTCATACTTTCCATACCGCCGGCCACCACGATGTCGGCGTTGCCGGTCTGAATTTTCATTACGCCGAAAAAAACCGCATCCAGACCGGAGCAGCAACGGCGATCCAGGGTAATACCCGGCACGCTGTCGGGCCAGTTCGCCTCCAGCAGCGCCAGGCGTGCGCCGTTAGCGCACTCGCCGTTCTGGTAAGATTGGCCCATAATCACATCTTCCACCGCGGCCGGATCGATCCCGATACGTTTGACCGCCTCTATGAGAACCAGAGCACAAATTTGGGATACATGCAGATTGCGCATTGAGCCCCCGTAAGCGCCGATCGGTGTCCGTACGCCGCTGACGATAACCACGTTTTCCATTTTCGATCGTCTCCCTGAAGTCGATCTTTCCGTAAATGCGGAAAGATCCGCTAAAGTTACTTGCGGTTGTAAGTGTAAAAACCCCGGCCCGTCTTGCGGCCCAGATGACCGGCCGCCACGCGCTCCCGCAGACATTCGGGCGGTTTGAATTTTTCCTGTCCCAGACGTCGGTAAAGCGAGGAGGTGACCTGCAGGCCCACATCCAGTCCTACCAGGTCCCTGAGTTCCAGCGGCCCCATTCGAAATCCACCCCCATCTCTGATGGTCTGATCGATATGCGCTGCATCGGCCAAACCTTCATCCAGAGCGCGCATGCCTTCATTGTACCAGACATTGAGAATTCGATTCACAACAAATCCCGGTGAATCCTTGCAGACCATGGGTTGCTTCCCGAGGCGCTCGGCCAGGGCGCTGACCGTTGCAACCGTGTCATCGCTGGTCTCCAGGCCACGGGGGATTTCGATGAGTCGCATGAGGGCAGGAGGGTTGAACCAGTGCATTCCGACCAATCGGTCCGGCCGTCCGGAGGCGCGGCCCAGCTCGGTGATAGAGATCTGGCTGGTGTTGGAGGCAAAAATGACATCAGGCGCGCAGTGCCGGTCCAATTGCCTAAACAGGTCTTCTTTGACCTCCTGAACCTCCACCACGGCTTCGATGACGCCATCGGTCTTTTGAGCCGCTGCGGTCAAATCGGTTGATGGCGTGATGCGCTCCATGGCGTCACGGGCTTGATCGGAGGTGATTTTCTTACGCTCGACGCTGCCTTTAAAAAACCGTTCAATATTGGACATGGCCTTTTGAAGAACAACGGTGTTCAGATCGAGCAGACAGACCTCAAGGCCACTGCGGGCGCATACCAGCGCTATGCCGTTGCCCATGACCCCGGCACCGACGATCAAAATCGATTGAATCTGTTTCATGAAACGCCTCCGGAAGCGTATTGATAGAAACCCTGCCCGCTTTTTTTCCCGTAGTGGCCGGCGTCTACTTTACGTCGAATCCAGGGACAGGGGTGATAGAGCGGACCGTATTCATGAGAAAGTTCTTCCAGCATGGCCAGCACCCGGTCCAATCCAATCTGATCGGCCCACTCAAACGGACCCATGGGAAAATTGGCTGCCAGGCGCATCATCTGGTCGATTTCTTCCATGGGAGCGATTCCGAGCTGGACCATCTGAGCCGCTTCGTTGATCATGGCAGCCAGCACTTTAGGAAAAATACCGCCGGCCCGGTCTTTACAGATGATCGTTGAAAATCCCAAATCCGAGAAAAACGTTTCAACCTGTCTCAAAGCCTCGGTTCGCGTGGTTTCCCCTGCCAGCAATTCCGCCGAGTGAATATCTTCCAGGCTCGGGCATGCATAGAATCCCACCAGTCTCTGACCGAGCCCGGACCGCACTGCCCATTCGGTGGCTGAACCCCCGTAAAGAAGCGAGGCCACCGGACCTGTCCAGTGGTCAAATCGGGCAATCGCCCCCAGCGCCTCAAGTTTCAATTTTTCATCTAAAAAAACCTCCACCACCAGGTGATGGGATTCAAGGTCACTGGCGGCTGGAATTTTATCCAGGCATGTGACCGAACAGGTGCTCCCCGCGATCTGCTGCATAAAAGCATCCTTTGGATCTAAAGTTAAATATAAGCAAGCTGTCATAACGTGTACCTCTTCTAAACATCGGTATCCACCGCTTTGCGGAGCGATGTTGACAATCCGCCCGAATACAGATCCATTTGGGGATTGCAATGGGGGAATCATTTAAAATTGACCAACCGGTTAGTTAACTACCGGTAGCGCCCGCCCTTGTCAAGCAAAAAGCCGTAATGCTTCCGGCTAAGGCTTTTTGTATTTTTCAAGCTTCTTTGCGCTAATTTCAATACCCGAACCGGGCGTATCCGATAACTCCAGGCAGCCGTTTTTTATCCCAATTTGTTCCTCGAGCCGGTCGTCAACCCGCATCAGAAAAAATGAATTTTCACTGGGATAATAGAAACTGGTGTTTTTGAAGGCGGCACAAAGATGCGCGCTGGCGAGCGTTCCGATGCTGCTGTCGGCCTGCTGCCCGGTTAAATTTCGGATGTCCGCCTGCTTACACAGATGGATTATTTTTTTGGAGAGATGAAACCCGGCGATTCAAAAATAATTTTTTACGGCTGATGCTCCTTCTCTCTTTCTTCGCTGACCAATAGATTCCCTTGCCTTCATACAACGGTTTAAAGCAAAGGTACTGGGCAGCTGTAAGGTTGCTCGGCTATTCCATCTTGCGGATGCGAACTTCAACCTCCGGGGTATCCTTCATCAACTCGACCAGCCTTGAAGGATCCGTGTCACCGTAATGATAGGGGTAAAGAACCTTCGGTGTAAACGCTTTGGCGGCATCGACCACCATTTCCGGTGTCATGGTATAGGGCAGGTTCATCGGCAAAAATGCGCAGTCGATATTTTTCAGTTTTTTCATTTCCGGAATATTTTCGGTATCTCCGGCCACATAGAATCGTTTATCACCGAAAGTGATCACATATCCGTTTCCGTTACCCTTGGGATGGAAAGGAACCCCTTCGCTGCGCATGTGGACGAGATTATAAGCCGGCACAGCCTCTATTTTGAGACCTTCAATGGTTTTAACATCACCGTTACGCATGATAATGCCGCCCTTGACCTGCTCGGCACATTTTTCGTTCAACACGAGGACGGTCTTGTCTGTTCTCACAAATTCCAGGGCTTTTAGATCTAGATGGTCAGGGTGATCATGGGTCAACAGAATCATGTCGGCTTGCGGAAGTTTCGAATAATCTGCGACGCGTGAAAACGGATCAATATGAATAATTTTGTCGCCAAAAGTGACCATCAGGGTACCGTGGCCGAGGAACGTAATTTTCAGGTCGCCTTCAGAGGTTTTAAAGATATCCGTTTCAAAAGCTTGCTCAGCTAAGGCGCTGAATTGAACCATAAACGAAATCAAAACAATCAAAAGCATGAATGTAAACATTGTACACCTCCCAAATTTAATGGATGATTCCCTGGCGGATAATGTAATACCATTCATCGATAAGCTTTTGTCGATTTTCACGAATCCAATCCTCACCGTTTAATTCGACGAGTTCTGAAACACGGACACATAGAATTTTAAGTTCCCTTGGAGATCCCGGGATGTTCTGGGTACCCAAAAGTTTAAATACGATTTCCAGGGGAAGCGTTTTCATAAGCACCTTAAACACAGAACCCCGTCTTTCTATCTGAAAAACGGGGTCGTGTTCGCTGGGTTCATGGCAATCCCTTAAAAGGGGTTCGCTTTTCTAATTCTTTTATTTATTACCACGGCATCTTTGCAAGGGTCAAGTTTTTTAACCGCAGGTCTTACCGCCCGCGATGCTCTAATTCGGTTCTTCGGGTAATCGGATAAGCGTACCATTTATTTCAAGGTAATGGCTTTCTCAGGGCAGATTTCCTGGCAACAGAAGCAAGTAATGCAGCTGTCTGCGTCCACCTGGGGGAGATCTCCGCTCATTGACAGGGCCGATGCAGCACACTGATCAACGCAGGTGCCGCAGCCTGTGCACAATTCAGGATCGGCTTGGGGTCGCAGAAGCGTTAAGTTGAGGAGATAAGATTGCCGCTCCGGTTGGCTAAAAATCGTTTCATCGATTAAACGCGGGAGCTTGAAATGAGGTAGTTTCTTCAATTCTCCAATGACTTCAATCGAATTGAGGTCATAGTCGCCTAAACCTTCTTCCTTTGCTTTTTGCAGGAATCGCAGCTGGCCCGGGTCACATCCCATCATGGCGGCAATGACGGAATCCACAGCTACAGCGTTGTCGGAGGCCAGAATGAGTTCGATGTTTCTGAGGTCGGGGGAAGCAGGGCCATTGCCTTCCATACCGACCACCGCATCCACTATGAACAGATCGGGTATTCGTAAACGAAACACGTCGATCAGCATTTCATGGAAGCGTCTGGGGCTGCCCGCCAATTTGTGCAACCTGGCTTTCTGAGCGCCGGTTAAAAAACCGTAACTGTTCTTGATCGCGCCGCTCATGACGGTCAACCCGTGGGTTTTGAATTTCGGCAGACTGATGATGATATCGACGTCCAGTATGATGCGGGAAAGACTCACTGTGGGTATAAAATCGGCGTTGAAATCAACCTCTTTCGAATTGTTGCCGATATTCTGATAATAACCCCCGGCAGCTTCCATCAGGCCTGTTTTTTCGAAGCATTCCGCGTTTATTCCATAGTTTTTAGCCCCCGGATTGTCCCCCACAACGATGGCGGCAGGTTGCATGGTTTCTATCTTTTCAACCACAGCGCGAAGCACGGCAGGATGCGTGGTGATGCCCTCTTCAGCCTTCGACGCCCTGAGCACATTTGGCTTTATTAAGATGCTTTTTCCGGTCAGTTCCATAGGGAAAAGCTCAAATGCCCGATCTACCGCCGGTCGGACATTCTCATAGGTAGCGGAATGGATCATGACTTTTGACATCGCTTCTTCTTCCCGGTTTCGACCATTTTATCACAACCTGGCACCGTGCGCCGGCAGTTGGTCGATTCGTAAATGATCGGATCAAATTTTTGTTTGATTTCACAGCGCATCACGGATATTCCCGATCGTAAAGCGCGATTCGCAAAAAAGGTTTAATCTGAATTCGCAAAGGCTCAAAATTCATTGGCATTTAGGGCGCGTCAACGCACTGGCAGAACGCAATCGGTCTGAGGTTTGGTTATCTGGACGAAGATCGCTGCGGACAGCATGAGTGTGCCGAGGTAGCTAAATACTACGGTGAAATTACTGCCGGTGATATCCAGAAGGCGGCCGGTAAACCATGGACCAATAACACTGGCAACGAAACCGTAGGCGGTGAAGATCAGACCGATAATGGAACCAAAATGATCCATCCCGAAACAGTCGCCGACGAGAGGAGCTGTAACGGAAAACATCGTGCCAAAAGCGTAGCCGATGGCCATAAATAAAACCAGCCATATCATCAAAGATGCTGTATGAGTTATTAAAAAATAAGCTGCTCCGGCCATTGCAAAGGAAAGTGTCAGTGTCCTTTTGCGTCCGATATAATCCGAAAGGTAACCGCTAATGACGCGGCTGGTTCCGTTCGTCAAATTAAAAGCGGTTAATAATAACACCGCCTCATAAGATGACAAGCCTTTTGTTTTGCCAAATGCGGTCGATAGAATAACCATTGAAATACCCGCTGCGCCGGCGAACGCCCACGTCAACCACAACCCCCAGAATGAACGGGTTTTCAGGCTTTCAATCATTGTCATCGACGATGGACGGCTCTCGGGCATCATGTCAGATCTAACTGAGGCCGGAATCTCACCCGGCCATGGAAAGCGCATCAGAGCAGAGGGGATCAGGCCAAAGATCAGCGTGCAGAGTGCGGCCCCCGTCGTCACCCAGGGATAGGCAAACGCATCAAGAATGAAATTGTAAATCGGCGAGAGCAGGGCGGCAGACACGGCAAAGGACATGTTAAACAGCCCTGAGACCAATCCGCGGCGTTCCGGAAACCAGATCTGTACAACAGTCAATCCGCTTATATAAATCAATGCCGTTGAGGCGCTCATTACAGAAGCCCAGGTATAGACATAGGTAAAAGACCAGGCCAACGGAAGCAGGATGGTGGCGCCTGCGCAAACAACCGCTCCGATTCCCACCAACCATCCCGGTTTCCATCGTTCCAGCAGCCTGCCGGTGAGAAACATAAAAATCCCCGTGGGGACCAGAATAAAAAAGAAGATCTGGCCCACTTCGGCGGGACCAACGCCGAAAGCGTTCTGCCAGTAATGGCTCATGACCCCGGGTAACCCGAACACGAGCGTTCCGGGCCAAAAGATAGCCGTACAACAGGCTCCCAGGATAACGTATTTTAATTGTTTTTTATCCACTTCGAAAATACCAAGCTTGCTTAAAAATTACACCACTTGTTTAAAACCCAATTACGGTTATGTGTTAAGGCTGTGGGTGAATAATGAAAGAGAAATAAAATCGGCTTCTTAAGTGTTGGGACAATTTTTCAGAAAGTTTATTTGAGGCGCCGGACATTAGGCGTTCGCGCGGCGCGGTATTTGATGATAATCCAAAAATTGGACCAGCTTTTCATACGGCTGCGCACCGACCAATTGGGACGCGTTGATGACAAATGTCGGCACCGCATGAATGCCGAGCCGGCGGGAGCGCTGCCAATCTTCGTCGACTTCATCCCGATGGATTCTGGAAGCGATAACTTGGCGGATTTCAGCCGTATCAACACCGAGCTGTGAGCCGATGGCCTCCAGGGTTGTCGCTTCTGCGATATTCTGACACTCGGCAAAATACGCATGGAACAGGGCGCGATGGTAATCTTCGCCCCGACCATTTTTCTCGGCCCACTTGCCCACCTCCTGCGCAAGGCGGCTGTTGTAAATTTTTTCCCGCTTTCCAAACGGCAAACCGAGGTGATCCGCAACCTGCTGCATATGCGCCACCCTCTCGGCCATATCAAGGTTGCGGCTGGCATAGTAGTCGGCCAGGGGATAGCCTTCGGGCGGTACGGCCGGATTCAAAGGAAAGGCTGTCCATTTAATATCGATATCGTATTCAGATTGCAGCCGATCAATACGCACGGTAATGAAGTAGCACCAGGGTCAGATATAATCCGAAAAAATTTCTAGTATATGATTCTGCATGTTCTCATCCCTACAAGCAGGTTAATGGGCCCCGGAATTATGGCATAATCCCGGAGGCAGCATTATGGGGTCTGTTTTAAGCTCATTGCGAAACTGCTGTTTTATAAGTAGGGAGCAGGTCCGGCAAAACTTAAAGCTTTTTTATTTAAAATGAGCTATGGAGCTGGTAGATGATAATAATAATGATCAAAAATATATCAAGACCTTTTTTAACGGCGTCAACCATTATGAAACGGATGCTTTTGCAAATTATAATCGCATATATCCAACCATTCACGCCGGTCGCGTTCCGTCGTCGAAATATAATTTAATCCGGGAAAGGCAGACCATGCTTCTGAGGGGGTATAAAAAAGTAATATTCAGGCCGGAGATGAACCCGGGATTCGAGTCTCTGCGTCGAAAATGTAACGAACCCACCTGCCTTGTTTTTGCCACGAGGCTGGTTGAAGGTGTTAAAAGTCCCGGGGATTGCCCGGATCTATCGGTGAAGCACAGGCAGAAACTTGAAGCCTACCCGGGAGGATTTCAGTTTGAAGATTGGCTTCCCGTTTAGTAATTTTTGGGGTGCTTTTATACCCGTGATCTATGTCTGCGGTTATTTCTCCGATCTAAACCGCGCCTGCGGTCTAAGTCGCTTCTGCGTTCCCTTCCCGACCTTCGTTCCAATGTTTTTCTAAATGTCACCCCAATTCCCGTTTGGCCCTGGCGCACAATCCAGCCTTTTATTCTGACACGTTTGTCGATTTTTTTGTACGGGATAACAAGCTCGATTGCCTGGCCGAAAAAACCCTTCTTTTTCGTTTCAATGAAAACGCCACTGCGGCTTATATTTATAATCAGGCCCTTGTTGTATTGTTGATTACCGCACTTGAAAACCACCGGCCCGATATAGGGTATCCTGGGATATTTGCGCGGATCCCGGATTTCTCTGACGCCGCTATCAAGAAGGCCCTGATTTTCGGAGTTAAGCATAACGGATGATTTCATGCCCGAATTTTGCCGATGAAAGCCTCCGACGCCTGCAAAATTCAGGTAAAAAATTAAGTAAGAACATTGTCCCTGGTGATAACATTTATATCCATATCGCTCGAATTTACTGGATTCTCATGGCGAAAGACATTAAAACAATAATTATTCTCATAATTACAAATTTTGATTGCAATTACCACAAAATTTTTAATTTTTGAATTCAGTCTTAATAAATGAGTGACATTTAAAATTGTGAAGTGAACTCCAATAAATTGGTAAAAAATTTTCATACTGTGTTGAATGCTTTCGGCTCTATTTTTTATAACCACCTGTAATTTTAGTATTATTTTTATTTTTTGCAGCAGATGCTGATTTTGTACAAATTTTGCATTCCTTTCTGATAAATCGTCAGTTTCGGTATGATATTGTAAATACTTATAATATATTCGAAACAAACGCATACCTGAGGAAATATGCTGGACCAATTAATTCCCAAACTTCGTTTTCAGCTGGCAAAGGCGACCAAAATACTTCCCGGCGACGGCGTGGCCGTCGTTGAAAAAGTTTATAATGACATTTTGCTCATGCGTAACTTCATCGTAAACGAATTTCAAAGAATTGAGGATGATAAGAATATAAACGAGGGAGAAAAAAGCAGCTCGAGACGTGAGGTATTGGAAAAGGCGATCGCCAAACTCGAAATTTTAAAGTCCAAAAGGAGTGCTTCAGATTTGATTAATGAACTTGAAGCCAAATTATGCGAACCGCCTGCGAGCAGTGATGACCGCCTTCTTAAATTTATGCAGGAGCGGGAAATTCGCGATCGGCTTTCTGCCATGCCGGCATCTCAGATATTATCTCATTTTGAAAATTCACTTTTAGATGGCAGTAATCCTTTATTATTGGATGCCATTTTGAACACCCCTCCTGGCTTTGAAATACTGCCGGAAAAGATCCTGAAAAAGCTCAGAAGAGTAAGAGGGAAAAGGCATTATCCTGAAATCGTCGCACAACTCGAGGCCATGCAGGAGTTGAACGCAATTGTCCTAACGATGTTCACCCTCGTTAGAGCAGAGCTGGACAAATTGAGGAGAAAATACCTTCCTATTTATGTTGTCGAGAAGACGGCATAAACTAAATTCCTGAATTTTGCATGAATCTAATTTTTACGTTTTGTGGCCCTGAGCTTTCAGGTCAGATTCACTTCATGGGGATCGCCGAATCATCATGGTTTCTAATTCTGAAAAAAGAAATCACGCCCGCATCCATCATCAATGCCCGCTTACCGTCGAAGATTTGAATGTTGGCCTTATTTATAAGGCCAGGATGCTAAACTACAGTGAAAATGGATTATATTTCGAAGCCGACAAATTACTGCGGCAAGGCGAAATGATCCATATCGGGATTGAGGATACTCCCCTTTCGCCCCTATCTGATATTTACACGTATTATCGGGCCAGAATAATATGGCGTCAGAAATTGACCACCTCATCTTTTTACTATGGTTATGGCGTCAAATACGTGGTTAATTACGATAAGCTAAATTTGCAAACGGGCGGATTCCAGGAAGTGCACGATAGCAGGCAGCATGAAAGAAAAATCTATTCCAAGCCCGTATTTTTCGCCACCGAAAACCGAATTTTCGGGGGTGTAACCAAAAATATAAGCCCCGCCGGAGTTTTTGTTAAAGCCAAAGAGAACCTCGCGGCCGGTCAGATCGTCACCTTGGGTATCCCATCAAAAAAAAGCAGGAAGGCTAAAGTAAAGGCTAAAGTCGTTTGGTCAAATTTAACGGGTTTTGGCGTAAGATTCTTGAATGGCAAAAAAAAGTAGCGGCCTTACCGTTTATTTTCCCGCCGCATTGATCAGTCCCGGTTGAGCGCTTTAAACAATACAAGTCGCTATGTTCATAGGTTCAAAGTTCAAGCAGAGGTTGAATGGTATCCGGCCGCTTGTCACCGGCTACTGGCTTCTGGCAATTTTATTCTGACCAGCAGTGAGTAGCCAGCAGCGAGCAGCCAGGGACCCCTGAACCCCGAACCCGGGGACTGACATTTATTTATATTTATGTTGCGATATAGAAAACTACACTCTTCAATAGCCTAACTATTTATAATACTTGACCTTCTTGCCCTCTTTCGGTATGGGTAGATACGTGAATACCATCTACCGCAAGCGTGTTTCAAATTCTTAGATTTCGTTTCGATAACTGTCGGCGAGTTTTGATAAGTTGACGCTATGCAGCGGACAAAGGCGCCATTATGGCCGAATTGGAAAAAGCCAGACGAAATTCTGTTCAAATTGAGACACTGAAATTTGAAGACCTTCTCTGTAAACACCCGCCAGGCGGAATCCATCCGATAATCAATCTTGGCATATCCCGAAGTGCCACTTCAGCACCTATTCTAACCAAGCCGCGTTTAAAGCTGCATTGCCCGGAACAGTTTTGTAACGGCGTTCGTTTTTTTGACTCTTCCCAAACCAAAAAAATCACCTTAACCGAAAGATGGACGCGTGTTTTTCTCCATTATTCATGTTCTAACTGCAGATCGCGTTCGAAAATATTTGCGATTATGGCGCGATGGAACACCGTTGCAGATATCGGCGAGGCCGCAAAATTAGGTGAATGGCCTCCCTTTGGTCCGCAGGTCTCACTGGGGATTATTTCAATTCTGGGCAAAAACAAAGATATGTTTCTACTGGGTCGCCGGGCCGAAATTCAGGGACTTGGGATAGGCGCTTTGGCTTACTATCGTAGAGTTGTTGAAAGCCAAAAAGATCATATTATAAATGAAATTATCAAACTCATACAGAGAACAAATTCATCCGAATCTCAAATTGAAATTCTGAAATCGGCCAAAAAGGAGAAGCAGTTTAAAAAAGCGGTTGAGCTCATCAGTGACACCTTGCCCAAGGCGCTTCTAATTAATAACTATAATCCCCTGGCGTTACTGGATCAGGCGATGACCAAAGGAACATATGTACAAAAGGATAGCGATGCGCTTAAACTGGCAGCTGCGATCAGAAAAATATTAACCGAGCTGGCCGAACGCGTGGTGAAAGCATTGGAGGATCAAGCGGATTTGGATGAAGCGGTTGATTATATATTGCAATATGACTGATGGAAGCGGCCTCAAAAATACAACGTTACGCCAACTCTTCCTGCCACAACAATTTGAATATCCCCACAATTGACAAGAAGACGTGATTAAGATATTTCTCGTTTAGTTTTCCAGGGTTCCTTCATCCTGATTCAAACTGCTTAACTTTATTAATGTAGGGCATCACTATGAATTGCCCGCAGTGTCAGTTTGAGAATCGTGAAGGGGCAAAGTTTTGTAAAGAATGCGGAGCGAAATTAGACCTCACCTGTCCCCAATGCGGGAACGTACTTTCACCGGAAAGCAAATTTTGTGGCGAATGCGGTTCTCAGTTGATCCCATCTTCCAGGTCGGCCCCCAAAGAGCTCTCATTTGATGAAAAGCTTACTAAAATTCAAAAGTACCTCCCCAAAGGCCTGACTGAAAAAATCCTTTCCCAGAAAGATCGAATTGAAGGCGAGCACAAACCGGTTACGGTGATGTTTTGCGATATGGAGGAATTTACACCTCTGTCAGAACAACTCGGCCCTGAAGAAGCCTATTCAATTATGGACAAGGTTTATGAAATACTGATTCACAAAGTCCACGACTACGGGGGCACTGTAAACGAGATGACCGGGGATGGAATCATGGCGCTTTTTGGAGCACCCATTGCTTTAGAGGATGCGCCTCAGCGGGCGATTCGATCGAGTCTGGCGATTCACCGGGAGATGGTAAAATTCAGTGACCAATTGCAGCAGAAAAGAAAAGATATGCCGCCACTAAAAATGCGCATCGGACTTCATACAGGCCCTGTGGTTGTCGGCACATTGGGAAATGATTTGCGCGTAGAGTTTAAGGCGGTCGGGGATACTGTGAATTTAGCCTCAAGGATTGAGGGGCTGGCAAAGGCAGGAACGACCAGGGTATCAGAGGAGACATTCAAACTCACCGAGGGGTTCTTTGGGTTTGAAACATTGGGTAAAAGAAAAATAAAAGGTAAGCAGGAACCGGTCAATGTTTACCAGATTATCGCCCCCAGCACCCGCAGAACCAGGTTTGATGTCAGCACGGCCATGGGGCTGACGCCCTTCGTGGGAAGAGAGCGCGTATTGGAAATTTTGATCGACAGCTTTGCCCGCGTTAAGACGGGCCGGGGCCAGGCCGTCTCCATTGTTGCTGAAGCCGGAGTCGGCAAATCAAGGCTGTTGTATGAGTTCAGAAAGGCGGTGAGCAGCGAAGACGCGACTTTTTTAGAAGGAAGATGCCTCTCTTACAGCAAAGGCGTCGCTTATCATTTACACGCCGACATACTGAAAGCCAATTTTGATATCCGGGAAAGTGACAGGGATTTGGAAATGAGGCAAAAGGTGCGGAGCGGGTTGGAGATATTGGGATTGGATGAAGCTTCAAATTTGCCTTATCTATTGGAACTATTGGGCGTAAGGGAAAGCGGAATCGACAACATTCAAATGAGCCTTGAATCGAGAAAGGATCGCATTATTGAGACCTTAAAGCGAATTGCCCTTAAGGCCTCTGAAAGCCGACCCTTGATACTGGCCTATGAGGATCTCCACTGGGTGGATAAGAATTCAGAGGATGTACTGAAGTCTGTTTTAGAAAGTATACCGGGTGCACAGGTTTTACTAATATTTACATACCGGCCGGAATTTGTGCACATTTGGGCCGGCAGATCCTTCCATAGTCAGATAACTTTGAATCGGCTCTCAAACCGTGAGAGCCTCATCATGATATCGCATCTCCTCGGCACAGAGGACATCGACAGGGACCTTGAGGAATTGCTGCTGGAAAAGACTGAAGGTGTTCCCTTTTTTATCGAAGAGTTTATCAAGTCGCTTAAAGACTTAAAGGTCATCCAGCGAAAAGACAACAAGTATGGATTGGCGAGAGCGCTAAAGGCGGTAAGCATTCCTTCCACCATTCAGGATGTTATCATGGCCAGAGTCGACTCGCTTCCAGAGGGTGCCAAAGAGGTGCTTCAGAACGGCTCCCTGATCGAGAGGGAGTTTGGTTATGCATTAATTAAACACGTAACAGATCTTCCGGAACCGGATTTACTTACGCATCTCTCAGTTTTAAAGGATGCAGAGCTTCTCTATGAAAGAGGAATATATCCGCAATCCACCTATATCTTCAAGCATGCGCTGACCCAGGAGGTGGTGCATAATTCCATTTTGACCCAGAGGAGGAAGAAGCTTCATGAGGTGATCGGAAATGCAATTGAGCAATTGTACAAAGAAAATATTAGCGAATACCATGAGGTTTTAGCCGAGCATTTTATTGAAAGTGAAAATTTTGAGAAGGCAGCTCAACATGCGAAATTGGCCGGCAAGAAGGCCCAGAAAGCGGCCTCGTTTAAAGATGCGATTGAATGCGCTCGGAAAGCCATTTATTGTCTTGAGAGATTACCTGAATCAGATACGACTCAAAAGAAAATAATTGATGCTCGGACACGTCTTGCGGGCTACTATTTGAGCTTAGACCACTATGTTGACGCCAAAGAGGCCGTCGCCCCCATTGCCGACTTAGCGCTGGAGCTGAAGTATCAAAAGCGGCTCCCGATTATTTATACGGTTATGGGCACATTTAGCCAATGGGTTGAGGAGGATTATTCACAGGCCTTTCGATATTTAGACCAGACTTTTAAGATTTCCGAAAAAGTGAATGACGATACGTCTTTATGGTTTGCAAGCTTTTTTTTAGGGATCGCCCGATCTATGAATTGCGAGTTTGAAAAAGGTATTGCGTATTTTCAGAAATCACTGGATTTAGGGTTGAAAACCGATAATCTGATTATGATCGTTTTTGCAAAGGGCCTCATGAGCACCTTTAACTAAATTTTTTACGGAAAGGCTGATCTTGCCTATCAAATGAGCCAAGAGTCGTTGCGGCTGGCACTGGCGAGTGGCGATATATATCTAAAGGGCATGGCGTATTCAAGTTATGGTGCGTCCTGTTATTGTAAGGGATTATTTGATGAAGCCGAAAATAGTCTATCAAAAGCGCTGCCCTTATTTGAAAAAACGGCGATGTTGGGTTGGGGAACCTGGGGAATGGGTTTCCTGGGCCATACATATGCGGATATGGGCAAATACGAAAAAGCCATCGATACGTATAGAAGAGGAATTTCGATCTTGGAACCCTTTAAATTATTCTCCTTTTGGACCAAGCTGTGGGAAATTGCCATCGCAAGGTTGAAAGTGTTCAGCAGTGTTCAAGATATCGACCTGGACAAAGTGTTTGAACATTATAGCAGTATTAATGTCAAAATCGCCAAAGGATGGGCGGCCAGATATGTTGCTGAGATTTTATTGAATATGGACAGCCGTCATTTAACCGAGGCGGAGGACTGGGCCAGGAAGGCGCTTCAAGCAGATGAAAGCAACGGCACGATATGGTCCTTAGCGTGTGATTATGTCTTTTATTCTGAATTGTGCAAGCGCAAAGGCGATCCCAAAAGAGCCAAAGAAAACCTTAACAGGGCCATCGAAATTTTTTCAGAATGTGGGGCCCAGGGATGGCAGAACAAAGCAGAGGCAGAAATAGCTGTGATTTCATGACGTGTCGTTTTCCGGCTTAATCTGGCAAGGTTTGCCGGCCTCCATAATGGACGCTCCTTTATTTCAGGCATTTCCCTTCAACTAAACTGAAAAATTAGATAACATCCCACTGTTTTACAAAAACGCAATAAATCACAACCCCTCCTTTTTCTACATTGATCGGGATTTGACGCCCTTTGCTTGCTAGCCATCGTCACGCAGAAAGCGTGACGATGGCGGATCAATTCCCGACTCAAACAAACCGCTGAGCCTTCTCAGAACTCTTGCATTCGTCGGCGCAAGCTCACCAGGAAATTATTTCATGAGCCCTTTTTCTTTATAGTATCTCATGGCGCCGGGATGGACGGGAATCGTGAGATATTTTAGTGCATTTTCCGGCTTTAATCCTTTTTTCACGGTTACATGGACTTTGCCAATCTCTTCATAATTTTCCAGTATCGTCTTGGTCATGTTATAAACCAAATCTTCCGAAACATCCTTGTGGATAAGAAGGATTGAGCCGTCTCCGGTAGTTTTGATGTCCTCGTTTTGGCCCTTATAGGTTCCCGCAGGGATTACATCGGGAATATATCCAGGATGTTTTTGTCTAAATTCTTTAAGCTTCTGGTCGCTGACCTTGATCAGATCCACCGCCTGGGTAGCCTGAAGCTCGAGGATAAAGGCCGTTGGTAAACTACCCAATACAAAAATTGCATCAAGGTGCCCATCCGCCATCATCATTCTGGCTTCACCATAAGCGCTGAAAGATATCATACCGCCGGCCTGCTCGATATTCTCATAGCTTAAACCATGGGTTTCCAACAAGGATTTAGCCCAGCGCTCAGCAGAAAATCCTCTTCGGCCCACGGCAATTCTTTTGTCTTTTAATTGCTCAACCCGCGTGATATTATACTTTTTCAAAGTCACAATGTGGCCGGTTGAGCCATATAATGATACCATCCCTCTGATATTTTCCAGCTTACTGTCAAAGGGAGGTTTCCCGTCGACGGCATCGCGACAGGTCTTTGCAAATGAAGTTCCAAGATCGGATTCCTTCTTATTTACGGAATGCACATTAGAAACGCCTCCGCCCAGAGTCACATTAACTGATAAATCAGGTAATTCTCTCGCTAAAACTTCTGCTATCTTTGCAGACGCAAGGTACCACGTGGTCCCTGTTGATCCGTCGATAAGAACAAGAAATGTTTTAGCGTGTGCAGCGGGCATAAGGAGAAATATGCTCAAAATAGTCACGATAATAAAGGATTTAAAAAATTTTTTCATTTTGCCCCTCCTTTCTCTTTTTCCATGCTTTACTAGTTGTAAAGGTTTTAACGAATAAAGTCACGGTTTAATCTTCATACGGAGATTCGATTTTTTTTTGCCTCCTTTCAATGGAATTTTACCAACAATGTTCTTTCAAAATACTGAATAGAATGTGTGGGCGAGCACGAAAAATGGGATCATTTGCGCAATCTGTATTCATAAAACCAGACGACACTAAGGATACAGAGGCCAATGATATCCGTTAAGTACCCTGGGATTATCAACAAAAATCCTCCAATGAGCAGGATCAATCGATTGAACCAACCGATTTGACTTTTGAGGTAACCGACGATTCCGCCACAAAATCCGATGACGCCGACAACCGATGTCGTTATGGTTAACAGTATGTCTAACGGGTCCCCTATCAGAATGAACGAAGGTCTGTAGACAAAAATAAATGGTACGAGGAAAGCGAGTAAGGCGATCCTGAACGCGGTGTAACCCGTTTGCATTGGGTTGCTGCCGGCGACGCCCGCAGCAGCAATCGAGGAAAGGGCGACCGGAGGTGTGATGTATGAGATCGTACCAAAATAGAAAGCGAACAGGTGCGCTGCAAAGACATTTACTCCCATATCAATCAATGTGGGAATGACTGTTACGGCCAGGATAACATAAACACCGATTGTGGTCATTCCGATACCCAAAATGAGAGAAGCGATCATACTGTAACCTAACAGAAGAATTAAACTTCCTCTGGCGAGCCCAACAAGTAACACGGAGAGTTTAGGACCAATACCTGATATCATAATGAGACTGATGATCATCCCGGCGCATGCGACAATCGCGGCGATGGGCATGGTGTTTTTGGCTGCCAGTTCAAAGGTTGAGATGAGATTGGTAAGGCTGGGCCGTGTCTCTCTTCTCACAAAGCTGATGAGCAATACGCTTAAAAATGCGTAGAATCCCACCTTCATCGGTGATGCGCCTAAAATCAATAATCCGAGAATGAGGAATAGCGGTATGATGAATAAACCGCCTTTTTTCAATACTGCCCATATTTTGGGGATTTCACTTTTGGGTAATCCCTTAAAGCCCCTTTTTTTTGATTCAAAATGGATAAATACACCGGCGGCGAAAAAGTAAATAATAGCGGGGACAACAGCAACTTTGCAAATTGTGATGTAGGGAACGCCGATCATTTCGGCCATAATAAAAGCAGCGGCACCCATAATTGGTGGCATGAATTGTCCTCCGGTTGAAGCCACGGCTTCAATGGCGCCGGCGAGTCTCGGACTGTAACCCATTTTTTTCATTGTTGGGATGGTAAAGGATCCGGTTGTTACAACATTGGCAACGGAACTCCCGGACAGGGAACCGAAAAAAGCGCTGCCGATCACTGAAGCTTTTGCCGGACCACCCACCATGTGGCCCGTCAGAGCAGTTGCAGCATCCATAAAAAAATCACCACCGCCTGATTCCTGTAGAAAGGTGCCAAAGACAAGGAAAAGGAATATATAGGTGGACATTACAAAAATGAGAATCCCAAAAACGCCACCGGTGGTGAGATACAATTGCCCTATGAGGTATGTCAAACTGAAACCTCTATGGGCAAAATCTCCCGGGAAATACTGCCCAAATAGTGAATAAAGGAGCAGGAAAACTACGATGATGGGAAGCGAAGGCCCCATGGCTCTCCTTGCAGCTTCAATAATAATGATGATAGTAAGACCTCCAAAAATCAGATCGATTTTTTCAGGAGTCACCATGCGGTCTTCCAAAGTTGTTACGTTCATCACATAATATACACCCATTACCAACACAATGATGCCCGGAACAATATTATTAGAGAAGATAATTAGGGGGTGTTTTTTCCCTTTGAACATGGCAAAGGTCGGATAGAGGTAAATTAGGGCCATAAAGAGGCTTACGTGAACGGAGCGGTTAATCATTGATTCGAGAGGGCCATGCCAGCCGACCCATATATGATAAAGTGTGATTGAAACCGCATATAATGAGAGACAAATCCCATAAATACGTAAAGGTCGAGATTCTTCAACGGCAAGTATCGATTTGAAAATGGTCTTTGGGGTCTTGTCTTTTGTGCTGTTGCTCATGGAATGCTATCTCCTCCAAAATTGAGTAATGTATTACCCTCCATTTTTCTGTCTCAATATACGCCCTCCCTTAGCCACTGAATATAATCCTGGATTCCCTCTTTGAAGCTGAATTCGGGTTTGAAGCCAAATTCGCTTTGTAAGCGTTCCATGTTCAGCTGCATTGGCGCCTCGGCTTCTTTCTCGTTACCAGACCCCAGCTCGATTACCGCTTCGGGGATGACTTCTTTGATGACGTCTGCCATCTCGCCATAGGTCACATAGCGATCACCGAGGTTGTACAGGGTAAATTGGGGTTTTTCAGCGAGGTGAACCGTGCAGATTCCCCGGGCACAATCCTTGATATAAATCAGATTATTACCATCAAAAGGATTCACTTCCGGAAGATGAGTGGGTTCACCCGCAACTGCGTTTTCAGCCATTTTCTGCAACGGAAATCTTCCTGAGGCGTAAAGGGGTCCCCATATTTGTGCGGGTCTTAGGGTAACAACGCGCAACTTATACTCCTTGGCGTAGTAATCACATATCATTTCGCAGGGCTTCTTTGTGAGTGAGATGGTGTGCAGCGATTCCAGGGGCAGGTCTTCATCCTCGGTGTGAATTTTTTCATGACTTCTCCGGTATACCGATTGGGAACTCAAAAAGGTAACGCTTTCAATTCCCATAGTTCGACCGGCTTCGAGGATGTTTATGGTGCCGTTAATGTTTACCTGCAAAACGCGATAGAGATCAAATTTGGGGTTTGATAACACAGCTGAATGGATTATGCTGCTAATGGAGAATTTCTTCAGGATGTGAAACAGATTGGCCAAATCCAGGATATCACAGGACGCAATTAGAATGCCGTTATTTATCCATGGCTCAAGAAATGCAGGGATGCGTGACACCCGGTGCTGCGTCAAAAGCACCTTTTGTCCCTGTACGGCAAGCAAATAAGCCAGATTGCAGCCCAAGAAACCCAACCCTCCCGTTAACAGTATCATGTCAGGCCTCCATTGTAGGAAAATTACATAAGACAACGGTTGCAAACGCCTCGTGGCGTGCGATCTGTTTACAGCTATTTTATGTGTATCTCGGAAGGTATCTTTGTTAGACGCTCTGCCGCATTCTCTGTGACGATAATTGTATCGCCTATGATGTGCCCTCCAAATTCCGGAGATTCCAGCGGGTATTCGGTCCAAGGATGGTTCACGAAATACATCCCGGGTCTGAATATGGTGTTGAGAGGAATCCTTTCCGTGATTTGTAATCCCATATGTTGTAAAACAATTTTCAAAAACCACCCTTTCTTTTCTGCTATTTCTTTAGCCTTTTGGCGAATGTTGCCTTGAGTATTACCCGGCTTCATTTCTTCAACGACCATGTCATAAACTTCCATTTGGAGGTCGTATGCGCGTTTGAACTCGTCTGTGGGTTCGCCCAAGCTGATGGGACGACATAACTGCACCCAGTATCCGCCAAAGGAAGGAGTGATTTCATTGTATACGACGTCTCCCTTCTCCAAAACCCTGTTCATGGGCCCATAGGTAAAACCAATTCCTTTCTCACGCCAGGGGCCTGAAACATATAATGAAAAAGAGGGCGGTTCGGCTCCAGCCCGAATCATGGCGCTCTCACATGCTGTCCAGACATCAACATCCTTGACGCCTACTTCTGCAACTTCCAGCATTGCCTTGAAGCCAATATCGGCAATCTCTGCAGATTTTCTCACAAATTCAAGTTCTTTGGGACTCTTTGCCAATCTGATGGTCAGCAAGATATCGGTAGCATCAACAAATTCGGCATGGGGCAATCCCTTGCGAAGGCCCAGGTAGGTCTTTAGAGGCATGATCCGGTCATCCACGATGCCCAGTGTCCCGGTTTCTATCCCCAGTTTTTTGATCTCCTCAATCATATCACCGATATAGTCCACTTCGCTGCTCTGCTTGACCGGTATCCAAGATATGCGTTTTGCCCAATCATAATGAGCAGAACTCCATGCATAGAGGCGCGGCTCACCTTTAAGGGGAAAAGTGATGTACTCATCATCAAACCACTGAGCATAATTGGAGACATATCTGATGTTGGCCCGATTGGCCCCATAGTTGGCGTGCATTCCGGGTATCACCAGACAGTCGATTTTTCTGAATTCCATAAGCTCAAGTATTGCAGCGTGTCGACGGTTTTTTTCTTCTTCATCAAAAAGGGGAATCTCCCAGGACATTTTTTCCATTGTCGGCCTCCATTCAAAAGTAATTTGATTGCTTGTGATTCATCACTTACCTTTTTTAAATCAAAGATTCGTTTTACTATCGAATAATAAAAAGCTGTCTAAAAAAAGAAAACCCCTGCTCTTATTAAAAGAGGAGAGGTTTTTATTCTCATTTCATGCCTTTCTCCAGGCTCGGGTTAGCACATCTTCAAATAAATAACAGCAACTTTCCAGAAATGTCAAGATGTATATTATGAATGGTGACATGTATTCAGGGCGCATACATTCGTATATAAGTTGACCCATAAATTGAATAGTGATACCGGGTTGTATACCACGCCAATCGAGAATGGATGCACCGGATGCGCTTCTTCATATCATCGCCGGAAGCCTAAACCGCAAAAGGATATTTCTGGATGATATAGATCTGTACTCAAAAAATAAGAAGAGAATTATAGACGTATGTATGTTAACGGTTTGCCATAGATCTGAGAATGATCTGGGGAGTGGAGGTATGCCAAAATGTCGAGAAAAGTAATCAATATTCGCTATATCTGGGATGGAATTGTACCCCGTTGCCATGTTACCTCATTGAGGATGATACTAGAGTACTTAGGCCTTAAATATCCTCCCAGCTACCTGATGAATCTCTGTGGGTTCAATTACGGCTTTAGATACTCGAAGGCCACTAAAATAGCCTATGCGATTCCCAATCCACCTTTAGGGCCTTGGGAGTTTATGTCTTATGCGGCAGAGAAAATAGGCTGCAGAGTAGAGTTTTTCAAAGATAGGCACTGGAACGAGAGCTGGGAGCTACTAAAGCATTATGTCGACAGAGATATGCCAGTCCTCATTGCCAGAATCAATATGCAGGGTCTTTGGGGCTCGCCAAAGCCATTACCTCATCTAATTGTTCTATGTGGCTATGACGAGGAGAAGGGCGTGGTGATCGTGCACGACCCCGCTTTGGGGGAGGTGGGTGAAAGGATACAGTTCATGGGCCTTGTGGGATTACCTAAAGGAAAATCGGGCTGTTATATTGAGTA
>WOR8_10000256_pt1 | contig 55046 bp, 48 predicted proteins | sample DeeMarSeWOR38_10_FD_19890 | JGI IMG/M metagenome (IMG submission 19890)
ATAATTCATCAAGCATATCAAATACAGCTGATGTTGATGGCCATTATGTAAAGATAGGGCAAAGAAGTAATGGGTATTACTTCAATGGAACAATAGATGAAGTTTATATCTTCAATAGAAGTTTAAGTGCAGAAGAAATTAAGAGTATGTATGAAAGCGGTTATAGAAATATTATGAATAATGAAACAAGCAAGAATGATAATTGGAGTGCTTGTTTGACACCAAATGATGGTGTGCAAGATGGAGTTATGAGATGTACTGATGAAATACCAATTATAGAAAATACTCCTCCAAATGTCAGTTTGTTAAGTCCTCCTGATGGAAACATAACATACGATAGAACACCTACTTTTACATGGAATGGCACAGATGCTGATGGAGATAGCTTAACTTATGAGTTTAATATTAGTCTAGTAGCTAGCAGTTTGTGTAGTGAAGCTGACAGATATGTTACTGGAATTTCTAGTGAGGAATATACATTAACAACTGACCTAGATTGTTGGTATGATGATAGTGATTATTATATATGGAGTGTAAGAGCTTATGATGGAGAAGATTATAGTGATTGGGCAACATACTGGGCAATTAACATTTCAACTTTAATAGATATTAACCTAACTACAGATACTATTGAGTTTGGAAGTCTGGCACTTGGAGATATTAATGATACTACTAATAATTCACCAAACCCATTTGTGCTAGAGAATCTTGGAAATTGTAAAGTTAATGTAACTACTGGTGCAACTGATTTATGGTCTAGTGAAAGTAATCCAAGTTCATATTATCAATTTAAGATAGACAATAAGACTGGAGAAGAAGGTGCATTTACTTGGTCTTTATCACTTACAGACTGGAACAATATGCCTCTTACAGCCAGTGCAATATTATCAATTGCTGAACTTAAATATGTGGATGCTACAGATACAGCTGAAATAGACATTAAAGTAGAAGCTCCTGGAGATGAGCCTTTTGGAACTAAAGAATCAAATGTAACATTCACTGCAAGCTTAGGAGAATAAAATGAACAAAAAAATATACCTCATTGATGCACTGATGATAGTCGGAACTATAATGACTATTTTTGGAACTCTTGGTTATTTTGGTTATCTAGAGCCATTGATCATTGCTCCTGCAGATAATCTAGTTACTAACAATGCATCAGTATTATTTTCATTTGAAAGAGCAGATGTAATATTTATCGACGATAATATGAATTTCACAAGTCCTGAAAAAATATATGTAGAAAATGATCTAGTTGTGCGGCTTGAACCTGGAACATATTATTGGAAGATTGAAGGAGTATTTGAAAGTGAGATTAGAAAATTCACTATCTTGTCACAGGTAGACCTGAGATTAAGAGAAGCAGGTTATGAATTTTATGAAGTAGTGAATTCAGGAAACATTGGGTTGAATGTTGAGGTTTATGATGAAAATGAGACAATGATTGATGAAATATTATTGGATGTTGATGAAAGTGAAAAAGCTAAGGGAAATAAATTCATAGGAGTGCAAAATGAATAAGTTAATCAATAAAGTATTGTTAGCTGTAATGCTTGGAATCTTGTTAATTAGCAATGCATCTGCTTTAGGAATAACTCCTGGTAGAACTAGTATTAATTTTGAACCTGGAATTGAACAAACTGGAAAATTCTCTATAATAAACTCTGATAATAAAGATATTGATTTGATGATCTATGTAAGGGGAGACTTAGCTAAGTATATTTTACTTGAAAAAGAGTTTGTTTCAATGGAAATAGATGAAGAAACAGAAGATGTGGGTTATGAGATAAAATTACCTAAAGAATTATTGCCAGGAACCCATAAAGCAGAAATAGTTGTATTAGAGATGCCTTCTGAAGATGTGGACGGAGAAACAGAAGTAAAGGCCAGACTAGCTGTAGTAAAACAAGTAATAGTATATGTGCCTTATCCTGGCAAATATTTAGATGCAGACATGAATATATATGGAAATGAAGAAAAAATATTTGAGATTGGAGTGGTTGGAAGAGGTGAAGAAAACATAGAAAATGCTTATGCAGACATATTCATATACAATAGTTATGGAAATCTAGTAACTACCTTAAATACTAACAATGTTTCTGTTGGCAAGTTTGAAAGAAAAGACCTAGTAGCTACTTGGGAACCTAGAGTAAGCAATGGAATCTACACTGCAGAAGCAATAATATATTATGATACTCATTATAGAAAGATTAGTAAGAATTTTGAAATAGGTGAGTTAGAAATTGAATTGCAGGATATTTATATAAAAGACTTTAAGATTGGTGGAATTGCTAAGTTCAATCTAGTAGTGCATAATAAATGGAGTGAAATGGTCAAGAATGTTTATGCTGAAATGAGAGTTTTCGACGATAATATGAACAAGCTAGGAGATGTTAAGTCTGCAGGCTATAATTTGCCAGCAGATGAATTAACTACTATGATATATTATTGGGATACTAAAAATGTAAGTATTGGCATTTATGATGCAAATATCATCTTAAACTATCTTGATAAGAAAGTGCAGCAAAAAGTAACATTAGATGTAAGAGAAGATGAATTGCTTGCATTTAAAGCAGGATATGTAATCTCAGAAGCAGAAAGCGGCAGGAGCGATATCGTCGGTATTTTGATAGCGATAATCATCGTCCTATTGATAATCAATGGTGTTTGGTTCTTAGTACTTAGAAATATGATAAAAAACAAAGGTTATAGTCGAAAATTGAGGATTAAAAATATATAATCCTCGAACGAAATATTTAAATAGCACTTTACTCTATAATAGTTAATCTAAATTTAAATAAATTCAAAAGAGGAAAGATGGGTAATCAACAAAAAACTATTGTCGTATTGCTTATCGTGTTAATCTTGTTATCTGTTGGAGGTATCTTTTTAGGTGCTTCTTTTTCAGAATATAAGTCAGTTAATACAAGTGGAAACGTTGACGTAAGTGGAGCCTCAAACAGCGGTGTAAGGTTAGAAATCCAAAATCCTTTGACAGGAGGAGACAATGGCTGATGACAACTTGGTAATTGGTCTTGCTCTAGTTGCAGTTATTGTATCTGCAGTAGGGTTAGGATTTAGTTACTACAATCAGGCAGGAATCACTGGATTTGCTCAATACAATGATACTGGTATAGTTAACATTACTATTGATGCAAACCTAGCCATTAGGTTTGTTTCACCAACCTATGATATCATTGATTGGGGAAACGGAACAGTAGACACTGGAAGTCCTTTTGCTATATTGGAAACACCTGGTGGGACTGTAACAAACGGTTCTTGGATACCAGTAGCACACGGGTTTATCATTGAAAACATTGGAAATATTCCAGCAAATCTTTCAGTTGTTGTTGAAAACAATGCAAGTGATTTGCTTGGTGGAGATAATCCTGTATATCAATTTAATTGGACAGAGAATGAAAGCGGAAGTTGTCATAATGGAAGTATGGCAAACTCAACATGGTTTGATGTAAACAAAACTGTTAAAGGTAGTCTTTTATGTCAAACATTTTTAACAGATGACGCAACTGATGAAGTAAGACTTGATGTCAGACTTTATGTACCTTCAAACTCATATACAGGTACAAGAACAGACACTGTAACAGCAATAGCAGACACAGACTGGTAATTTTTTATTTTTTTATTTTTCTTTTTTATTTTTTTAAGTAGAAATATATAAAAATGCAAATTAACAATTAATTATATGAATAAAAGAGGATATATTCTATTTTTTATCTTAATATTATGTATTAGTTTAATAAAAATAGGTTATGCAAGAGATATTGGAGTAAGCCCTCCTAGAATTGCAATTAATTTTGAACCTGGATTAAAACAAACCTTTAATTTTAAGTTTACAGGAGATATTGGAAGTGAATATGAGATTTTTGTTGAAGGAGATCTTTCTCCTTATATAGCATTAAGCAAAGAGAAAATATATGGTCCTGATGTTGTGGCAGTTCATCTAGAATTGCCTAATAGTATAGATCCTCCTGGCCCACATAAACTACAGGTAGGTATAAGAGAAATACCTCCAGAGGGACCTGGAATAATGATTGTTGGAGATGTAAGAGCAAATTTAGTTGTTTTTGTACCTTATCCTGGTAAATATCTAGAGACAGAGTTTAGTACAAGTGATGCTAGATATGGAGAATTTTCAGATTTTAATTTAAAAGTAATAAGCAGAGGTGAAGAAGATCTTACAGCAAGCATTAATATTGAGGTTTATGATTCTCAAGATAATCTAGTAAATAAGATGGATCTTGGAGAACATTTTATTAAAAGTCAGGAAATCAAGGAGTTTAATGAAAAATTTGATACTATAGGCTTTAGAGCAGGTGAGTATAAGGCAGTTGCAATAGTAAGTTATGATGGAAAAGAAGTAATAAAAGAAGATAAATTCAAAATAGGCGAATTGATAATTAAGATTGTTGGACATTCAGATAATTTTGTTCGTGGAATAATCAATAGATTGGATATTGAAATTGAAAGTCTATGGAATGATCCTATTGAAGAAGTATATGCAGAGATTTTAATACCTAACTATAATATAAGGTTTAAAACACCTTTTGAAACCGTTACTGGGTTTTCTAGAACAAATCTTACTGGATATTTTGATCCTACTCCAATAGATAAAGATGTGTTTTTTGGATCAATTACAGTTTATTATGCAGACAAAGAAATGAGAAAACTAGTTAATTTTAAGATGAAAAAAGAGGTTGATTATGGAAAATACCTGATGATTGGCGGCATAATATTAGTTTTGATCTTAATCATAATATTAATATATGTAACATTATTGAAAAAAGAAGCTGATAAAGATCTTAAAAAGAAGAAAAGAGCTAAAAGAAGATGAAATTAAGCAGGAAAAAAGAAAATAAAATAATAAAAATCTTGTTTGGATTAATAGTAATAATATCTTTGTTTATTATTTCTTTGTCTATTTATGCATATATTACTGCACCTCTTGAAGTAAAAACCTATCCAGTAGTGTTTATTGTTGGAGAAAATCCTGGTTTGGTGATTAATAACACTATAATTGCATTTGGAAAGATCCCTAGAGAAGGAGAAGGTGAAAAACAGTTAATTATGGAAAATACTTATAATTTTCCTGTAGAAGCAAAAATATTTGCAAGCAAAGAAATAGTGGATTATTTAAGTTTTGAAGAAGAAAGTCTTATAATTGATTCTAATTCTAGTATTGAGTTTAAGATTAAGTTAACAATCCCTAAAAATATGGAATTTGGCAACTATTCAGGTACAATTTTGATTAAGACTTATAGAGTAAAGTAATGTTTTTATATCGTGGTTTTCTTGTTTATAGATGAAAAAAGGAGTGATTATACTTAGTGTTATCTTACTTATAATATCTGGTTTTAGCATGCTGACTAACCCTGTTTTTAAAGAAAAAATGAAGTTCACTGGCTTAAGTTTTACAGATGATCAAGATGGGGGTGTTAGATTAATTATTGGAATATCTGCAGAAATAATAACAATATATAGCCCTCAAAATATAACTTATTATTTTGCAATTGGACAAAATTATACTCTTGACTTAAATGTATCTGCAAATTTTAATACAAGTGCTTGGTGGTATGTTCTTGAGGATATAAGACATAATGAAACAGTCAGAGAGAACATTACATTTACTCCAAACACTACATTTGATGCTGTAAGATGGACAAATAGACTTATAGTTTATGCAAATAGGTCAGATAATGGTGTTATAGGCAGCCAGGATGTATATTTTTATATATCAGTTCCTAATTCTGCTCCATGGTTTAGCAGCTATATTCCTGATGAAGATTTTGTTTGTGAAGCATCAGATTATGAATTAATTGTTAATGCTACTGATTTGGATGAAGATGTTTTAAGTTTTGATATAAGTCCTAAGAATCCAATATTTATCTTTAAATTTGGAAGAATTAATCGCACTACTGAAGGCGCAATAGTAGAATCAGCAATAATAAACAAAGACAGACTACAGAATTATTCAGAAACATTATCTGTAACAGACGGCCAATATCTAGATACAAAAACAATGAAAATTGTTGCAATAGAGAGAAATAACCCTCCTGAGATGGAGCCTATTGGAACTCAAACAGTCTGGACTTATGGAGACAATACTTCGTTTTATTATGAAGTTCAAGTAGAAGACATTGAATCTGGAAATCAAAGTTCTGGCGAGTATAATTTTAGTCTTGAATTTTTTGATGGGCCTGATCTTTTTAACATTTCACAATATGGAATAATGAACTTTACTCCAAATTCAAGCCAGATTGGAGTTTATAAAATAAGAGTGTGTGCAAATGATACTGGACTTTCAAATCCTCATGCAAATATAACTGACTTTTGCGGACAAGATGGATCAAGTCAAAAAGATTGTCAAAATTTTAGTTTGACTGTAACAGACCAAAACAGGCCTCCAACCATACTAAATTATTATCCCTTTGATCTTGTGTTTAATGCAACAGCCACAATAACACTAGAGTTCAATATCACTAAATATGATCCTGATGGAACTATTCCTGATACTTATTGGTATCTTGATAATCAGCTTGAAGAGATTGATTATGGTATAAGCGGAAATTATAGTGATTATTTTTCATTCGCATTTCCATGCGGAGGAGTTTCTGGATTACATACTGTTGAAGTAATTGTTACTGATGGTGCATTAAATGATTCTTTAACATGGGTAATTGATTTAAGAGCAGTTCCTTGTCCTTTTTATGTAGAACCAGCTGCACCACCTGCTTTTGGTGAAGCTCCACAATGCAGAGAATTATGGGTTTGTGCAGATTGGAGTATTTGTCAAAATGCAAAAATTGCAGCAGACATTGGGGAATTGTTTATGGAAGACTATAGATTTGTACAATTTGGATGTAATTTTGAACAGCTTAATACAAGTGTTTGTGGATATCAAATAAGACAATGTTTTGATCTGCATAATTGTAATACTAGTTATACAAAACCAACAGAAGTGCAACACTGTTATTATACTCCTGCTCCGAGCTGTTCTGATAGAATAAAGAACTGCCATAATGGTTCTTGTGAATTATTAATTGATTGTGGCGGGCCTTGTCCTCCGTGTCCAACATGTTCTGACAAGATTAGAAATCAAGGTGAAGAAGGTATTGATTGTGGCGGGCCTTGTCCTTGGGTTTGTCCTCCAGAAGCACCATTTAAACTAGCATTAATAAAATTCTTAAGATATTTGCTTGCATTATTAATAGCTGCATTAATCATGATAATATTAATTAAAATAAACCGTATTAGGCATATAAAGAAAAAAATAAAACAATATGAATAATAAAAGAGGAAAAACTTTGGGATTGCTGCTATTATTTATAATTTTTATAACTGTTGTTATGTTAACAGGAATTATACAAGCTACAAGTTATAGTTCTAGTAATGGCGGTAATTTAAGCATATGGGATGAATCAGATAGTGGCAGTTCTCAATATAGTACGTGTACACAATTCTGCAGCCAGAAACTTAAAACATATGAACAATGGAACTTTTATTTTTATTCAAACTATACAAATACAACTACTGGAGGAATTCTCAGTGGTAATTGTGATGCAAGATTTAAAAATTTTAGCGGAGGTTATGGACCATATTATCCGCTAACATTTAACACAACTTATCAAAGATATCAATTAAATATTACTTTTAATTACAAAGGAACCTATAATTGGACTGTAAATTGCAGCAAGGATGGAGCAGTATTAGTAAACACAACAGACAATTATACAATAACCAATACTCCACCATATATTATGCGTGATGCATCAGACTATATTGATTTTGATGGAGATTTCGTTAAAGACGTATTACCGTGTACAGAAGATGCTTTATGTTATTATAATTTTAGTAATAATGTAAGTGAAGATGATATAAATGATGTACTTAGTTATAATTATACTACTACGACAAACACTACATTGACAAACTTTACAATAGATCCTGTTAGTGGATTTGTGATTATAAACATTACAAATGACATTGAATCAGGAACAGGAAAACAAGTTGAATTAACTGTAAGAGATACAGAGAGTGTATTAAAATCCGGAATATTAGAGGTTGATATAACTGCTGTAAATGATGCTCCTTATTTTACTAACTTAGTAGACCGGGAATTTAATATGTCTTATTTATTTGAATATATTGTAACAAGTTATGATGAAGAAAATGATTTTCCATTTAAGTTAAATATTACTTTTTTAAACTGTACTACTGCGCCATGGTCTACTAGAAATAATACAAACTGCACTTTGTTCAATCAAACACAATATAGTTTTAATGAAACAACCGGCATTTTAAATATTAGTTTTATACCAATTAAAAATGATGTTGGAAACTATACAATAAATTTTACAATTGAAGATTCTGGAACAACTAGTCCTATAAATGCCAGTACAAGCCAAATTGTTATTTTTCGTGTTTTGAATGTAAATTCTCCCCCTGAATTCACTTATTTGTGTGATAATGAAAGAAATACTACAGAAGATGCAAGTTTTGCTTGTTATATTAATGTTAGTGATGAAGATGAATTGAACAACATTAGCTTGATTACTTATCCTTCATGGTTTACATTTAATAATTCTGATAATGAAATAACGTTAATTGTAAGCACTCTTGGAGAAAACTTAACTGCTTATGTAGAGTTTACACCAAGTGATACAGAAGTAGGAAATTGGACAATAAACATAAATGCAACAGACACAGATGTTCTTGAGCCTGGAATTACTAGTGATGCATTTAATTTTTATATTGAAAATGCAAATGATAGTGTTGATCTTAAACCTATAGAAAATTTAACTGCTTATAGTACTAGTAACTATAGTAAAACTATCAATGCTACTGATGATGACCTTTTGGTTCCAGATCCTAGTGTTTTTGATGAAGACTTATCATTTTCATCAAATCATTCTAATGTTTCAGTAAGTTCTTTAGGACAAGTAGGTCAAACAAATCTCGTTCTAGGAAATATAAGCTTTAATCCTAATGAATTAGGCAATGGTGTTCATTATATCAATATAAGTGTATATGATGTAAACAATTATTCTCAAGATTCACAAATATTTAAAGTAGAGGTTATTATAAACAATCCGCCGGTTTGGAATGAATCAACTATAACTAATTATTATCTTAATGAATCTGAAGAATTTTATATAAACATAAGTTCAAATGTTACAGATCCGGATGCTCTGGATACAGTTACATTCTATAATTTAACAGACGCGTTCCCTGCATTTACAATAACTCCTGATGGAGTGATAAATGTAACTCCTGATGATATAGACGTTGGAAATTATACGTTTGATATTTATGCAACAGATGGCAAAGCTACGGTTCCATTAGCATTTAATTTTACAATTTATAATATCAATGATAATGTATCTATAACGGGTTTTGAATCTGAAGCTCCTAATTCTACTTGGGACTTGAATTCAATAACTAGTCAAGAAGACAATAATACTAAGGTCTTAGTTTACGTTGATGATAATGATATTAGAATTTCTGATGAACAAAAATCATATTATAATGAAAGTTTAAATGTTACAACAACTTTTGAAGGTCCAAATACAGACCTGTTTAATCTGGAATTTAGCCTTATTTTAAATAGTCCTAATGACAATAGATCTATTTATCAAGCTATTTTCACACCAAATAAAACAGATGTTGGAGATTATAATGTAACAGTATTTGTAGTTGATCAATCTGGAGCAAATGATACTTTGTTGTTTAATCTTAGTGTACTTGAAACGTCTCATGATCCACAATTAGAATTTATAGAGAACATAAGCAGTTCTATAATTGAAAACCTTTATGTTGATATAAATTCAAATGATACAGAGGACATAAATGAAACTTATGGAAATTTAACTTATGTTCTTACCAATCTTACAGCCCAAGGAAATTTTTTAACAATAAATTCAACAACAGGAGTGATAAACTTTACATTTAATCAGACTTATGAAGGTGTTTGGGAGTATAATGTTGTTGTAAATGATACTAGCGGCAAAACAGATTCTCAAATCTTTAGAATTGATGTTTATGGGTTTCCAAAGATAATTGATCCATTACCTAACTATAATTTTGGTTTTGTTGAAAATCAAAGCTATAATATAACGTTTTATTTTAATGACAGTGTTAGCACTACATTAAATAAAAAACTGAACTATAGTATTTATTTTAGCGGACATTTAAAAAATGTAAGCTCTGGATATGGAAATATAACAGCCAGTACACTGGAAGTATTAGTAAACTTTACCGATGCCACTGCAGATGGATCAAATCTTACTATAAATGTTTCAAATGTCAAACTTAGTAATGTTTCTTATTGGAACCTAACAATAAACAATTCAAATGACCCCCTTACATTCTATGCAACAATCCCAGATAAATCTGGAGGATATGAAGTAGCAGCCAATCTTTCAGATCATTTTAGAGATAGTGATGCAAGCGACCCCAAAATCAACCAATCAGTTGGATTTACATATGAAGTAACCCCTGGCAGTGAGACTGGTGGAATAATAGCTGTAACTATCACTAATTGGACTAATGCAAGCATCCCTAATGTCAGATTTTCTGCGACTGCAACATCTTCTGCAAATTATATGATCCATGGCCATGAGTATAATGAATCTGGAGCTGAGATTGGAAATGCAACTAGTAACAATTTTACTGTCACTTTAACAGTTATCCAAGAGGAGATTGTAAGGACTGTTACAAGGACTGTGACAAGAATAAAACTAAAGACAATAAAATTAGTTTTGCCTGATCCTGTATCTGCTTATTTTGGAGATACTGTAGAGCTGCCAATAGAAATATTAAATGAGGGGAACACTATTCTTGATGATATCAGTCTTACAAGCCTTATATCAAAAGGAGGGGTTGCTGCTGGCAACATAAGAAGCTATTTTGATGTTGACTTTATTGAAGGTTTAAATCCTGGAGAAACAGCAAATGTTACTTTAACTGTAGAAATAAACACTGAAAGACTAGGATTATATGAAATAGATATAAATGCAAGTGTTAAAAGTCCTGCAATAAGTGATTGGGGTAAGATCTATCTTAATGTTAAAGAAGGAACTAAAATAGAAGAGAGAATAGTTTTTACAGAAGAATTAATTGCTTCAAATCCAGAATGTATTGAACTTAGAGAACTGCTAGATGAAGCAATAACTCTTTATGAGCAAAACAATATTGCAGCTGCTCAAACAAAGCTGAATCAAACTATTGAAGCTTGCAAGGCTGCAATATCCCAGCCTCCAAAAGCAAGAGAAGTTCCAAAAGTTTATGAAAATCTGATAAATTATCTTGTTATAAGCACTATTTTAGCATTTTTTCTTGGATTAGTGTATTATTATTTTATGAGGACAAGAATTGCATAATTAAAAGGAAAAGGTTTTAATACTATTTTTACTAAATATTATTAAGAAAGAGGGGTAAATATGGCTAAAAAAAAGAGTAAGGAAAAAGCAACTAAGAAAAAGGAAAAAGTAACAATAGTTGAAGATAAAGATAAAAAAGTTGTAAAAGATCAAACTAGTCCTAAAAAATTTGAATATATTGAGTATAAACTTAAAGAAGATAAATTAACTGAAGAACTTGTAAAACAAATTTCTATAGATATTAAAAAAACAAAAGATGAAGTTGAAAGATTTTTCTTTGGAAACCGTCCTGTTATTGATTCTCTTATGCGTGCTTTAATATGCAACGGACATATTTTGCTTGAAGGAGTTCCTGGAATAGCTAAGACATTGGTTATTAATGTACTTGGAAGAGTCAGTGGATGTACATCAAAAAGAATCCAGTTTACAGTAGACCTTTTGCCTACAGATATCACTGGTTTGACTACATATACTCCTGGAAAAGGATTTGAAATAGAGAAAGGGCCCATATTTGCAAATTTTGTTATTGCCGACGAGATAAATAGAACTCCTCCAAAGACACAATCTGCTATGATTGAAGCTATGCAGGAAAAACAAGTAACAATTGGAAAAACTACCTTTGCACTGCCAAAACCTTTTTTTGTTATGGCGACAGAAAATCCGCTTGAACAAGAAGGAGTATATCCTTTGCCAGAAGCGCAAGTAGACAGGTTTTTGTTTAAAGTTATATTCGGTTATCCAGATGAAGAAAGTGAGAAAAGGGTTATGGAGGAAAATCTGACATTTAGAAGGTTTGAAGATCTTGACATTAATGTTGTCTTAAGTCCTCAAAAAATCATTGAATTGCAGCATTTAGTACATAAAGTGTATCTTAGTCCAAGAGTAAAGGATTATATCATGGCAATTGTTAAAAAGACTAGAGAAAAAGATTTTGATTATGGAAAATATATTTCTCTAGGCTCTAGTCCAAGAGCAGGAATTGCTCTTTATATTGCTGCAAAAGCACAAGCATTAATCAAAGGAAGAACTTATGTTGTTCCTGAAGATATAAAAGAAGTTTCAAAAGAAATATTGAGGCATAGGATTATATTGACTTATAGAGCAAGGGCAGAGAATGTTAATACAGATAAGATTGTTGATGAGATCATTAGGCTTGTTAAATAAAAATGGAAAAGGAAAGAAAACTAAATGTAGACATTTCTGGAAGTACAGCTGATTTTGAATCTGTTATGAAAGAGTTCTATCTTAAAACTAAGCTTTATCGGATGTTATTTACAGCAAAATCTCTTGACTTTGATGGGTATCGTGATTATACAACTCTAGATGATGCGTCCACAATAGACTGGAAAGCAACTGTAAGGGCAAATAGAACCTTAGTAAGAAAATATAAAGAAGAGGAAGATCTTAAAGTAGTCTTCTTGGTTGATATGGGAGAAAATATGGTTCTAGGATCTAAGGAAAAATTAAAATGTGAATATGCTGCAGAAGTTGTTTCTGCACTCAGCCATTTTATTATGAGTACTAAAGATAAAGTAGGATTTGTTTTCTTTAGTAATGAAGTTATTGATTACCTTGTTCCGGGAAGAGGAGACAATCATTTTAGACTTGCAACAGATATTTTAACAAGGCCTCAAAATTATGTTGGAGGTTCTGATTTAAAAAAAGCAATGACCTATTTTCTTGAATATGTTCATGCAAATGCCGTGATAATTGTATCTGATTTTTCTAGTTTTAATGAATCAACAAAAGAGACATTAAATTTAATGTCAAGCAAAGTAGAAACAATGGCTCTTGTAATAAGAGATCAATTAGATAAAACTCTTCCAGATGTTACTGGTGAATTAGTTGTTGAAAATCCAAGCACAGGGCGGCAAATATTAATTAATCCAAAGATTGCAAAAAAAGGTTATGAATCAAATGTTTCAAAAAAAGAAGCAATGTTAAAAGAGGCTTTTGCTTCAGCAGGTGTTGATTATGCAGAGTTTATGACTGATGTTAATTTTGTTCCAATTCTTGCAGAATTCTTAAAAGCAAGAGTGGAAGAGGAAAAGTAAGATGCAATTTAGTTTTATCTATCCATTATATCTATGGTTTTTGTTTGTCATACCTTTAATGATTATCATCCATTTTATTTCTATTCAAAGCAGAGGCAAGACTGCTATAAAATTTGCAAATTTTGATGCAATTGCGAGAATAAAGGGAGTAGATCTTTATTCTAAAAATCTTATAATACTAGTCTTAAGCATTTTGACTGCACTTTGTTTAGTAATGTCTATGTCAGGGCTTACACTTGAAATAAGAACAAATTCAACAGCAAATTCTTTTGTTATAGCTGTAGATTCTTCAAGAAGCATGGAGGCTGATGATATCTCTCCAAGCAGGCTTGAGGGTGCAAAAAATATTGCCCTGGATTTTGTCAAAGGATCTAGGACAGGAACAAGGGTTGGTATTATTTCATTTTCAGGTATTTCAACAATAGAGCAAGATGTTACAGATGATAAAAGTAAAATAAACAATGCAATCAGAAATATAGATTTTAGTGAGATTGGCGGAACAGATATTTCTGAAGCAATAACAACTTCTGTAAACATTCTGAAAAATGAAAATAGAAAATCTATCATTTTATTTAGCGATGGGCAAATCAATGTTGGAGATTTAGATTATGCTTTAGAATATGCAGAAGACAATGATGTTGTAATAAACACGATTGCAATAGGAAGCAAGACTGGTGGGCAGACTGGTTTTGGAGTCTCTAAGCTTGATGAAGACACCTTGAAAGCAATTGCATACAATACAGATGGAAAGATGCTTTCTATTGAAAACAATGAAGATATTGGAAGATTTTTTAATGAAATAATGGAGTTAAGAGTAAGAGATGTTTCAATTAATCTGACAAGACAGTTATTAATAGGTGCTGTAGTTTTGTTCTTTATACAATATATTCTTATTAATACTAGATATAAAACAATACCTTAGACACTATTAAAAATTAGAATTATTTGTGCTCTTCTTTTTCGCCTGCATGTCTGTACTTAAAAGATTGTAAATTAGTTGATTCTTTTTCTTTTGCCGCTTGTTTTTTCTGAATCTGAAATCGCAACAAGGATAATTTTTTTTCTTCTCTTTCTCTAGACACTGCCTGCTCTAAATCAAAGATAAGGTCCTGCACTGTCTTTTCATTTGGATCTTCGCCTGCATATAAAAGGCGCGTCATTGTTTCTGCAAATTCAACTAAATGAGGCTTGTTTTTTTCTTTAAACATTGTTATAAGCTCTGAATAATCGGTTGATGCTGGTATTTTCATCTCTTTTTCAAAAAAATTCTTCGCAGCCCGGTCTATTTCTTCTATTAATTTTTGAGGCTCTTCTTCTGAAATCCCAATCCTGTCTATTTCAGCGAATAAAACATCTCTTTCACTCAGTCTTTGACCAAGATTTTTTCCTGTGGTCTTTTCTTTGAAAATAAGAAATAAAAAAATCAGAACACAAATTAAGACAATAACTATTAGAGTTATCTCTATCTTCGCCTCTTTTAAAATGGACCAAACCATTGGTATACTAAATGAAATAGCATATAAAAATCTTATTAAATTCACTCAAGAGAAGGCATTCCTTGAGAAGAACGCATAGAAGGCATAGAAGACTTATTATTTGCTGCAATAACATCATCTATCCTTAATATCATCATTGATACCTCTGTTGCAGAAGCAACCGCTTGTGTCTTTATCCTAAGAGGTTCAATTACTCCTGATTCAAGATTATCAGATATTTTACTATTAAGTAAATTTAATCCAAAATATTTTTTATCTTGATCGTGTTTTGCTTTTAATTCTGTAAGGATCTCAATAGGATCAAGGCCTGCATTTTCTGCAAGTGTCGAAGGAATAAATTCAAGGGCAGAAGCAAATTGCTCTGCTGCAAGTTGTTCTCTTCCACCAAGACTCTGACTGAATTTTCTTAATTCTTTTGCTAATTCTATTTCAACTGAACCGCCACCAGCGACGATTTTACCATCTTTTAAAGCCGCTGCAACATCTCCCAATCCATCCATTAATGCTCTTTCCATTTCATCAAGAACATGTCCTGTACCTCCGCGCAATAATATTGTAAGGGATTTTGGATTCTTACATCCTCTAATGTATGTCATCGATTCTTCGCCTTTTTTTACTTCTTCAACTGTTTCTGCCTCACCTAATTGGTCTGTACTAATTTCATTAATATTAGAAACTATTTTGCCGCTTGTTGCTCTTGCAAGTTTTTCCATATCAGACTTAGCAACCCTTCTACAAGCATATATCCCAAATTTGGCAAAATAATATTGGGCTATGTCATCTATTCCTTTTTGGCAAAAAACTACGTTTGCTCCAACTTCTTTTATTTTCTCGACCATCCTTTTTAAGAGATTTTCTTCTTGATCAATAAAGCTTTGAAGTTGTTCTGGAGTGGAGATGCTTATTTTTGTATCTGTTTCAGGAGCTTTTATTTCAAGAGCTGAATCAATCAAAACTATTTTTGCGTTATCTACTTTAGCAGGCATTTCAATTGAAACCCTGTCTTTATCAAGAACTATGCCCTTTATCAACTCTGTATCTTCAATCCCATTTCCTTTTGCTTTTTCTATTTTTATAGCAGAAATATCTATTTTACCGTTGTCTTCTATTTGATTCAATGCATCTACTATAATCTCTGCAAACTTGTCTTTAACAGCTTCTGCGCCCTTGCCAGTCATAGCTGTTGCTGCAATTTTTTTTAATAATTCTTTATCTTCGGGTTTAACATCAACCGCCACATTGTTAAGGATTTCTTTTGCCTTTTCTGAAGCAACCCTATATCCTTTGATTATTGTTGTTGGATGTATTTTTTTCTCTAATAATGATTCTGCATTTTCAAGCAATTTGCCAGCAAGCATTACTGCTGTAGTTGTACCATCACCAACTTCTTCTTCCTGTGTCTTTGCTATCTCAATCATCATTTTTGCTGCAGGATGCTCTACTTCCATTTCTTTTAATATGGTAACCCCATCATTAGTGACTATTATGTCTCCAGTAGCATCAACAAGCATTTTATCCATGCCTTTTGGACCAAGGGTAGTCTTTACTGTCTCTGCGATTATTTTCGCAGCCAAGATATTATTTCTTTGGGCGTCTCTTCCAAGCATTCTCGTCGCATTTTCAGGTAAGATATAAACCGGTTGTTTGTCAGTCATTTTAGAAAATAAACTGGTATGCAATTAACTTTTTTATTTAAGTTAACCTAATTATTAGAGATAATCCGGCATTTTAAATTTTTTGGTGAAAAAGTATACACTTTTGAGTAAATAGTTATCTAAGGCCAGAAGTAAAAATATTTAAATGACTTTTCTCTTAGATTATGGAGGATAAAAGAGAAAAATGCCTGAAGAGACAGCGATTTTTAAGGGAAAATTGAAACATTCTGGAATCTTTGATTTTAAAGAGATGTATAAATTTGCTTATAATCTATTAAAAGAAGGCAAGCAGCTTGCTGTTATAGAAAGGGGTTATGGAGAAAAAGTAACTCCCGACGGCAAAGATATAGAAATAGAATGGGAGGGGATAAAGACCATATCTGATTACTTTAAGATAAAAGTTGTAGTAAAGACAAAAGTTATGAAATTAACTAATGTTGAGGCTGAAAAAGAAGGCAAAAAAGTAAAGATGAATAAGGCTGATTTAGAGATTGTCGTTGATGCTAAATTGATCAGAGATTTTGAAGGAAAATGGGAAAAATCGCCTTTTATGAAATTTTCAAGAAGCATCTATGATAAATACATTATAAAGAACAAGATAAGTGAAGTTGAAGAGGCATTAGCAAGAGATTGTGATGATTTTCTTGCTCAAATAAAGGGCTTTTTGTCATTAGAAGCTAATAGGTAAGATTTAAATATAAAATTAGGTTTAAAAAAAATATGAATACAAAAAGAGTAGTGCTTGGATTTTTATTAATTCTATGTTTAGGTTTGGCTTCTGCAGCATTAGATATTTCTGAAGAAAATGTTAAAGATGTTGTCATAACTGAACTTGGAGAGCCTGCAATATTTAACTTACAGATCACAAATACTGGAGCATATGATTCATTTGAGATCTATAGTCTAGTAAGTGGAATTGATATCAAACCTAGAGAAAGTTTTGTGTTAACTGAAGGAGAGACTAGAACAATTCAAATAGAGGTTTATTTTGATAAAAAAGTATTAAAAGATAAAGAAAGCATAAGTTTTGAATACAGAATTGCTGGACAAAATTCAGGGGTTACAAAAAACATTCTTTCTGTCAAAGTTTATACTTTTGAGACTGCTTTTAGTATTCTTTGTGAAGATATAAAACTTAGTCAAAAAGAGGCAACAATCAATATTAAAAATAATCTTAATTATGCATTTGAAAATCTTAATATTAAATTAAGTTCTGAATTTTTTGATGAAAGCTTTAATGTTAATCTAATACCATTAGAAAAAAAATCAATTAAAGCTGAATTAGATCAAGAAAAGCTTTCTTTGGCAACTGCTGGCAGTTATATTCTCTCTACTGAAATAACTTCTGGCAATTCCAGCGGAAAGGCAATGAGCATATTTAATTTTGAAGAAACTACTGATTTACAAGAAGAAGAAAGCGGCAAAGGGCTATTCATTAGAAAGACTATCTCAAGAAAGACAAATCAAGGAAGCACTCCTTCTGTTGCAAGAGTTGTAGTAAAAAAAGATGTTTTATCGATGTTATTTACTACTTCAAATCTGATTCCTAGTGAGAAAACAACAGAGGGATTAATTACAACCTTGGTGTTTGAAAAAGAATTGCAGCCAAGTGAATCCTTTTATGTTGAAGTAAGAACCAATTATTACATATTAATGATATTGGCTGTCTTGGTTGTTGTTGGGGCATACTTATTTGTCTACAATATCTTTGGAAAAAGAAATTTGTTAATAAAGAAAAGAGTAGCAATAGTAAAAACAAAAAGAGGAGAATTTGCTTTAAAAGTAACTCTTTATGTTAAGGCATTGAGGCCTATTAAGAGAGTAAGTATTATTGAGAGCATACCTAGGCTTGTCAAGCTTTATAATAGGTTTGGAGTAATGAGACCTACAAGAATTGACGCTAAGGACAGAAGGGTTGAATGGGACTTTGAAGCTCTTGGACAAGAAGATGAGAGAGTCTTAAGCTATATAATATACTCAAGGATTGGTGTCTTTGGAGAATTCTATTTGCCAGCCACAACAGGCTTATATGAAGATGTTGATGGAAAGATCTATGAAACAGAAAGCAATAAAATAGTTCTTAGATTTGATAATGTGGGAAAAGAAGACAAAGAAGAATAGACACTAACCTTAATGTTTAAAAATACATTTTCTCTAGGATATTTAACCCCGTATAACTCAATGGTAGAGTGTTCGGCTGTAGACAATTGTCTAGGGTGGATTAAAAGCATAAGCTTGAAATGAATCCTGAAAAGCCGAAACCGAAATACCCCAGTTCGATTCTGGGTACGGGGATATTTTTATTTTAGGGGTGGTCAGCCACCAGACTGTTTCTGGAAAATTAAGATGGAAATAGATGAAAGGATGGTTGAATTAGTAAGAGAAAGACTAAGGGCGTTCCCTCTTTATGAAGAAAGTCATGTTGTTAGTGTAAGTGGAAGAGAAGACTTAAGAGTTGTAGGGTACCTGCCTAACTGGGAATGTGGAGTAGACCAAACTAAGTTCTGGCTTAATATTCAAAGCAATAAGGGGTATATTCTTGATTTCAGAATAGAAGAATGTAAAAGAAGACAGGGGAATGGAAGGAGGCTATACAGAATAATTGAAGGGTTGTTAAAAGAGCTTGGTTGTAATGAGATTATTCTTACTGCCTCTGGTTATGGATTAGAGTTCTGGCCGAAAATGGGATTTGATATTGATAAAGATAAATGTAAAAAGAGAATTGTTTAATTATTTTAACTCGTCTTTGCCGAGTCTATCTTGGGGTTTTGGCATTTTAAGACCTAGTTTATTATAGATTTCTTTTTCTGTCTTGCCTGCAATCCTTTTATTTCCTTTAAACAAACCATATTCATTTAATTTGTAACCTTTTCTTATGGCTATTTTTCTTAGCTCTATATTATGTCCTTTGTTACCTGTAAAATATTGTAAAGCTGCTCCAAATTCTTCATCTGGAATTACTCTTATATCAACTTGAACATTATTTTTTAACAAGATAATTGCTTTTGTTTTTCCTTTTGCCATGACTTTTTTTATTCCAGGAACTTTTGTAAATTTTTCAATGACCTTTTCAGGCTTGCTGCTAGAAACTAATAAATCAATGTCTCCAATAGTTGGAAGCTTTCTTCTTAATGAACCTGCTTCGCTTGTTTTCTTTACACCTGGAACTTTTTTTAATATGCTCAAGATCCTGGTTGCTTCCTTACTAGCTAGTTTAAATGGGATTCTTCCTTTTTTTACTTTGTATAACTTGATATTTTCTAAAATATTTTTTTCTGTTTTTTCTTTAAACATTTCTAGTTTTCTAATCTTGCCTGCTTTAGCTGCTTTTTGCAAATCATCTAGGTTTTTTATTCCTAGTTTTTCATAAAGAACTTTTGCTTTTTTAGGACCTAGGCCAGGAACATCCATCATTTCAAGCAAGCCGCCAGGAATAGTCTTCTTTAATTTCTCAAATTCTTTTATCTTGCCTGTCTCAATAAATTCAATAATTTTCTTTCCAAGACCTTCACCAATACCTGGAATCTCTTCAATAGCAGCCAGGCCACCTTTTTTGTAAATATCAACTAGGTCTTCATCTAAGTCTTCAAGAGAACGAGCTGCAACACGATATGCTTGTGGTTTCCATGCAACATTTTGCATTTCTAATATATCTGCAATCTTTAAAAAAATCTCAATTAACTCCTCTTTTTTCATATTAAAGTTAGTGCTTGAAAGTTTAAAAAACTAATCAGTATCAGCAACGCGCATAATCACTTCATTATTATTGATAGAAAGTTCTTGGGTTGTTGTGTTTAAAGTGAATTTAAGCAGGTCTGTATCTGTCAGCAAGGGAAGTTTAAGATATTCAATTGTCATTATCTTGCCTTCACCATAACTTATATTTCCTAACTTAAATGTCTTAATTACTTCGTCTTCTGCAGTTATAGTCAGTTTAGAATTATATGCTGTTTCTAGACCTTGGTTTTTTATTTCTGCTCTAAAATTAAGATATTTGCCTTTTCTGTCTGCAGTTAGATCAGAGATATAGATGTCTGGTATAGCACCTACTTTATACAATCTAGTCAACTCACTAGTTATGTCTTGGCTAAATATCTGGCCGCATTGAGTAGTAGGGTACATCATACTCATTCTGTTTTCTGAATGCTTGAAACCTAGGACATGGAGGAGTTCATGTAATTCTATGTTATAATCTATACAAGCTTTTTCTTGTTTGTAATATAATAAAACTACTCCTTTTTCTATGATATGAAACATATCTGTCTTGATAATGCTTGTTGCTCCGCCTTCTCCTGCAATAAAATAATCTTCTCTTACTTGCGGCACTGATTCATTGCAAGTCACTGTTATGTCTGCAAGAGATTCATTTTCTATTTTCTTGAAGATAATTGTATTTTCTGTATCTTCTTCTATTCTAGAAAATGCAAGACCCATCTTCTTTTTTTTATCTAGGTCGCAATTTTCATCGATGGTAAACGTAAGAACATTATGATTAAATCTCATATTTGGAAAGAATTGAAGATCTGAGCCAGAATAGCTTATTACTTCGCTCGGATCTAAAAAAGTAACATTCATTTTTTCAGGTACAAATTGTTTAGATTCTAGATTAAGTTTATAGAAAAAAACAAATGATGTTGAAAATGACATGAATATTATTATGATTAAAAGAAAAGCGTAGGTTGTTTCATCCATTTTGTTTTGTTACTCCTAAAATAAGCTAAATAAATAGTGTTTTTAAGCTTATTTCTCTAAAACCAAAAGGTTTTTAAACCACTTTTTAGTTGTTTTCACATAACTACTTACGAGTATATAATCCACTATTTTATATTTTAAAAAATGCATGTTTTACAGCCAAAACACACCAAGCTGAAACCCTCAGAGGTTGAAGAACTTTTAAGTAAATATAATATCTCACTTTCTCAATTGCCACGAATAAGAAAAGAGGATCCTGCGCTGCCAGATGGCTGTGAAGTAGGTGATATAGTAAAAATTGAAAGGAAACTTGAAGAAGGAGTGGATGTTTTCTTTAGGGTTATTGTATAAATATGAAAGAGGCAAATAAACATACTATTGTTAATAAATATCTTGAACAGCACTCACTTGTAGAATCAAACATAACTTCTTTTAATAATTTCATAAACTATAGATTACAAAAGATAATTGAAGAGATTAATGAAATTAATGCTGCTACAAGTGAAGATATAGAAATAAAACTTGGAAAAATAACAGTAGAAAGACCTAATGTTATAGAAGCTGATGGTTCAACCACTTTAGTAACTCCTACGGATGCAAGATTAAGAAATCTAACTTATTCTGCTCCAATTTATGTTGAAATTACTATTAAACAATCTGGTCATTCTGAAACTCAAGAAGTAGAGATTGGAAGAGTTCCTGTTATGGTAAAGAGCAAATTATGCAACACATATGGTATGTCAAAAGAAGAATTAATCAAGAATCATATTGATCCAAATGATCCTGGTGGATACTTTATTATCAATGGGAATGAAAGGGTTATGGTTTTGATAGAAGATCTTGCTTCAAATCAGCCTTTTATTAGTGTGAGTAAGGATAAGTTAGCTCTTAGAATGTTTAGTCAAAAAGGGGCTTATAAAATACCTATCTCTATAACAGAAAATAATGATGGGATCTTAGAAGTAAGTTTTAGCAGATTCAAAAATATCCCTGTTCTTTCTTTAATTAAAGCACTGGGAATGACAAAAGATGCTGAGATTGTGTCTAGTATAGGGAAAGAGACAGATACATTAATAATCAATATATTTGAATTCGCTAACTTGTTTTCAAGTGATGCTGCACTAGAGTATATTGCAGATAAATCAGGATTGCAAGGAACAAAAAAAGAGATTCTAGATAGAGTAAAACAAAGAATAGACAGTTTCTTTATGCCCCATATTGGAACTGGTAAGAATGATAGGTTTGAAAAAGCTATAACAACATGTAAATTATTAAAACAATTTTTTGTTGCAAAAGAAAATCCAAATACAAAGACAGACAAAGACCATTATGCAAACAAGCGAGTTAAATTATGCGGAGATATGATTTCTGATCTTTTTAGAGTTAATCTAAACATGCTTGTAAGAGATATTAGATATTCTTTGACAAAGAGCATGAAGAGAAGAAAAATATTTAGTATTAAATCTATTGCAAAATCCACTTTATTCTCACATAGGGTTGAAAGTTCTATTGCAACAGGCTCTTGGATTGGTGAGAGAACAGGGGTTACTCAAAACATGGACAAAATCAATTATCTTTCTATGTTTTCACAATTGCAAAGGGTTTCAAGTATTTTACCTGGAGAACAAGAAAACTTTGCAGCTAGAACATTACATCCCACTCATTATGGAAGATTCTGCCCTATTGAAACTCCTGAAGGAACTGAAATTGGTTTGAGAAAGAATCTTGCATTATTAGCAAAAATCTCAACTATGGTAAATATTTCAGATGCAGAGATCATTAAGGCTTTGGGAAAATGCGGCATGATTGAAAAAGGCGGGGAAAAGGATGTTTTTTTGAACGGAAGGTATATTGGAACTGCAGGTAATGAATTTGTAAAAGAAGTAAGGACAAGAAGAAGAAGTGGTGAAATGCCTGTAGAATTAGGAATAAGGCATGATAATGACCTAAATAGTGTTTTTATTTGTACAGAAGTAGGCAGAGTGCTTAGACCATTAATAATCATAGAAAACGGAGAAAGCAAACTAAAACCAGAAGACATTGAAAAATTAAAAAGAGAGGAATTAAGCTGGAATGATCTTATAAATCAAGGAATAGTAGAGTATCTTGATGCTGGTGAAGAAGAAAATATCTTAGTGGCCTTGAATGAAGAAGAAATCACTCCAGAACATACACATTTAGAAATAGCAGGTATTTCTTCGCTAGGAATAATAACTTCCCTTGTTCCATTCTGCAATCATGACCATCCTCCAAGACTTTTGAAAGGAAGCAAGACATTAAAACAGGCTCTTGGATTATATTCTGGTAATTTTCCAGTAAGAATGGATACTGATGTAAGCATCTTACATTATCCTCAAAAACCAATTGTAAGAAGTTTTATTTATGATACTTTGAATTTCTATCCTGCAGGACAAGATCTTGTTGTTGCAATAATGCCTTATGAAGGATATAATATGGAAGATGCAATTGTATTAAATAAGTCAAGTGTTGACAGGGGCGTTGGAAGATCAACTTACTTTAGACCTTATAATTCTATTGAATTAAATTATGCCGGAGGATTAAGAGATGAAATATGTGTTCCTGAAAAAGATGTTTCTGGTTATAGAACAGAAGAAAGCTACAAATATTTAGAAGATGATGGGGTTGTCTTTCCTGAAGCAAAAATGACTGAAGGAGAAGTTGTAATCGGAAAAACTAGTCCTCCAAAATTCCTTTCAGAAGCAAGAGAGATTACAATAAGAACAAAAAAAGAAAATAGCGCTGTAATAAGACAGGAAGAAAAAGGGATTATTGATATGGTTGTAATCACAGAAGATGAAGAAGGGAACAAGGTTGCTCAAGTAAGGACAAGAGATATAAGAAATCCAGAACTTGGAGACAAATTTTCTGCTCCACATGGACAAAAAGGAGTTGTTGGTTTGATTGTTCCTGAAAATGATATTCCATTTAGTGCAAAAGGAATTAAGCCAGACCTAATATTCAATCCGCACAGTATTCCAAGCAGAATGTCAGTTGGTTATTTAATAGAATTACTAGCAGGCAAGATTGCAGCAACAAAGGGGCAGATTATGGACGGAACTGCTTTTTCAGAGACAAGTGTTAAAGATCTTGAAGAGCAAATGAAAGAAATGGGCTTTAATTACGATGGAAAAGAAACAATGTATGATCCTGTTTCTGGAAAAATGATGGAAGCAAAAATTTTCATTGGAAATATGTACTATTTGAAATTGAGGTATATGGTAAGCAATAAAATACATGCAAGAGGATCAGGAAAGGTGGCATTATTAACAAGACAACCGGTTGAAGGAAGAGCAAAAGGCGGAGCATTAAGATTAGGGGAAATGGAGCAGCAAGCAATAGTTGCTCATGGAGCTAGCTTATTGTTAAAAGAAAGGTATGATTCAGATAAAACCACAGTTTATGTTTGTGATAAATGCGGTTCAATAGGAATCAAGAATTACATTAAGAATAAAATCGCATGTCCTGTTTGTAGCGGCACTGAAACACAACCTGTTGAGATTTCATATGCATTCAAGTTATTACTTGAAGAACTGCAATCAATGCATATTAAAACAAACTTTGAACTAAAAAACAAATACGAATAATCAAAATGGCAGACATAATAAGAAAACAATTGAAAGCATTGAAATTCTCATTGCTAAATCCAGAGATAGTCAAAAAAATATCAAGTGCAAAAATTGTTACACCAGAACTTTATGATGTAGACGGTTATCCAGTAGATGGTGGTTTAATGGATCTTAGACTCGGTGCTATTGATCCGGGAACTAGATGCAGAACTTGCGGTGGAGGATTAAAAGAATGTTTAGGACATCCTGGAACAATTGAATTAGCAAGACCTGTAATCCATATTCATTATATTCCATTAATTGAAAAGCTTATAAAATCATTTTGTCAAGGGTGCGGCAGATTAATGATCAAAGAGGCTGATACAAAGAAATATAAGGGTTTAGCCAGATTGAAAAAGGCATCTGGCACTAAAAAATGCCCTCATTGCAATGCTGATCAAGAAAAAGTTAAATTAGAAAAGCCAAGCACTTTTTATCTTGGAAAGAAAAGAATTTTTCCATCAGAAATAAGAGAGATGCTTACAAAAATTTCTGATGAAGACTTAAAAAGCATAGGATTTGATACTTTAAGTTTTAGACCTGAATGGGCTCTTCTAACTTTATTGATAGTGCCTCCAGTTACTATCAGGCCAAGTATTACTTTAGAAAGTGGAGAAAGAAGTGAAGATGATAATACTCACAAACTATCAGATATAATTAGAGCCAATCAAAGGTTGTGGGAGAACTTAAATGCAGGAGCGCCTGAAGTAATCATCGAAGATCTTTGGGACCTATTACAGTATCATGTAACTACTTTTTTTGATAATACTATAGCCAGAATCCCTCCTGCAAGACACAGATCTGGACAGCCTCTTAAGACTATTGCTGAAAGAATCAAGGGAAAAGAAGGAAGGATCAGACATAATCTTGCTGGAAAAAGAGTTAATTTCTCTAGTAGAAGTGTTATTAGTCCTGATCCAAGAATCCAATTAAATGAGGTTGGTGTTCCTTTAGAAATAGCTAAAGTCCTTACTGTTGCAGAACGTGTTAATTTAACCAATATGGAACATTTGAAAAAACTAGTCCTATCTGATGTATATCCGGGAGCAAATTATGTAATCAGACCTGATGGAAAGAGGAAAAAAATCACTCCTGATCTTAAAGAAGAAATAATTAATGAGCTTGAACCAGGCTATATAGTAGAAAGACATTTGCAAGATGGAGATATTGTTTTGTTTAATAGACATCCTAGCTTGCATAGACCTAGTTTAATGGCTCATTTTGTAAAAATATTGCCATACAGAACATTTAGAATGCATCCTGCAATTGTTCAGCCTTATAATGCAGATTTTGACGGAGATGAAATGAATGTGCATAGTCCTCAGACAGAAGAGGCCAGGGCTGAGGCAAAAGTCTTGTTAGAGATAAATAATAATCTAATGTCTGTAAAAGACAATTCAAATCTTTTTGGATTGATAAATGATGCTATAACTGGAAATTATCTTTTAAGCAAGACAGAATTATCAAAAGAAGAAGCAGACCAGCTGCTTTATGAATCATATGTAGAAACAAAACTGGCGAAGAAAAAGATTTCAGGAAGCGAAATAATCTCAGCTTGCCTGCCAAAAATGAATTGTTCTATTAAGAGTCCAAGAGCAGAAATTAAAGTTAATAATGGAAAAATTGAGACAGAAAAGTTTGATAAAAGTATTTTAGGAGCAGAAGATGGATTATTAGTTAAAGAAATAGATAAGCAGTTTGATAGACAGACTAGCATGGATGTTTTAAGAAAAAGCTTTGCACTAGGCACTACATTTTTGACAAGAAAAGGATTTTCAATATCTGTTTCAGACTTTAAAGTAAATGAAAAAGTAGACGACTCTACTGAAGATATCATAAAAGAAGCAGAAGCTAAGACTGATAAGTTGATCAATGCATATTATAATAATGAACTTGAGATAATTCCTGGACAGACAAAAGAAGATAGCAGAGAAATTAAGATATTGCAAGTATTAAATGAGATAAGAACTAAGATCGGTAAGGTTGTAAAAGCAGAATTCCCTCAGGATAACTCAGTTAATTCAATGATTGCTTCACGTTCAAGAGGAAATATCCTTAATATTACTCAGATTGCATGTTGTGTGGGTCAGCAGGCTTTATGGGCAAAAAGAATTGGTTTTGGCTATAAGAACAGAACATTATCTTTTTTTAAAGAAAATGATCTATCACCAAAAGCAAAAGGATTTATTTATTCATCATATTTGAAAGGTCTTGAACCATATGAATTCTTTTTTGGAAGCATAACAGGAAGGGACGCTCTGATGGATACTGCGCTTAGAACACCTAAATCAGGATATCTATATAGGAGATTAGCAAATGCATTACAAGACATTAAAGCAGAATACGATGGAACAATAAGAGATGCTAGTGAGAATATTATTCAGTTTAAGTTTGGACTTGATGGTTTAGATGTTTCTGAATTACATAGAAAAGGAAAGATTAAACCTGGAGAAGCAATTGGAATTGTTGCTGCCCAGGCGTTTGGAGAGCCTTCAACACAAATGGCATTAAGTGTATTCCATTTTGCTGGAGTTCAAGAGATGCAGATTACCTTGGGATTACCAAGATTAATTGAAATATTTGATGCAAGAAAGACTCCTTCAACACCAATTACTGAAATTTATCTTGACAGAGAGCATAATAATGAAAATGCTGCAAAAACACTGGCTGAAAGAATCAAAGAAGTCAAGTTAAAAGAAGTGATGACTGAAATTAAAATAGATTTTACAAGCAAGAAGCTTGAAATCACGTTAGATGAAAAAGCATTAAAGAGATTTAAGTTGAATGTAGATAAAGTAGTAGATCAAATAAATGAAGGAAGAGCAAAAGGAAACACAATAATTATTTCAGATCAAAAGTTTGAGCCTAAAAATCTTTACAAATTAAAAGAAAAATTAAAAGAAACCCCTATTTCAGGCATAAAGAACATTAGACAAGCCATTGTTATCAAAAGAGAAAGAGATTATGTTATTATGACTCATGGTTCTAATCTTCAAGAGATTATGAAAGTAAAGGGCGTAGATAAGAACAAGACAAAGACAAATAATCTTTATGAAATTGCAGATGTTCTTGGAATTGAAGCTGCAAGACAAGCAATTATCGACGAGATTAAGAAAGTTCTTGAACAGCAAGGACTTGATGTTGATTATAAGTATATTGGTCTTGCTGCAGATGCCATGACCAATACCGGACTAATAAAAGGAGTCACTAGAATGGGAATTATTTCAGAGAAAAAGAGTGTATTGGCAAGAGCAAGTTTTGAAACGCCTGTAAAGCATTTTGTAAATGCTACTGTCAAAGGAACTAAAGATGAATTGGCAAGTGTTATTGAAAACATTATTATCAATCAACCAGTGCCAGTAGGAACAGGATTGCCAGGATTGCTTGTTAAAGTAGTCGGACCATTAGTAAAAGAACCAAAATCAGCTACAAAGGAAAAAGAGAAGAAATGACAACAAAAACACTTGATCTAAGTTTTATAAGACATCTGAATTTATTTGAAAAGATTACTAGAGTTAGAGCAAGCCATTGTTTTACATTTAATAATATCTTATTTTTTGTTGTACCTGCAAATCTTGTTTATAAGGCTATTGGTGAAAAAGGCAACAATGTAAGAAGACTTGCTGAGTTGATCAATAAAAAAGTCAAGATATTAGCAAGTCCTGATAAACCAGAAGACACAGAAAAATTCATTAAAGATATTATAGCACCAATAGAACCAAAGAATATTGAGATTACGGAAAAAGAAATAATAATCAATGCTGCAAAAATAAACAAAGCAGGGCTAATAGGCAGAGATAAAACAAAGCTCAAGGAACTAGGAAGAATTGTCAATGATTATTTTGGCAAAGAGTTGAGGATACAGTAATTAATCATAACCTTTAAAAACCAAGGCTAATACAGTATCTTATTCTATTTTCGGAAAATGGGATTATATAACGCTATTAAACACATAAAAAGAAATAAAAAGACTAGATGGCAAAGCTTCAAATATAAACGTAAGGCTCTTAATCTTTTTGCAAAAGCAGATCCTTTAGAAGGCAAAAGCCAAGCCAAAGGAATTGTTCTTGAAAAAGTTGAAAGAGAGGCTAAGCAGCCTAGTTCTGCTATGAGAAAATGCTGCAAAGTACAATTAATTAAGAACAGCAAGAATGTTATTGCATATATTCCTGGAAATCTAGCTAATAAATACATTGATGAGCATGATGAAGTTATGATCGAAAGAATCGGAGGAAAAATGGGTCGTGCAAAAGGAGATATTGGGGGAGTTAGATTCCAAGTTATCAAAGTAAATGATCAACCTCTTGCAAGATTATGGACAGGCAAGATTGAAAAAGGTAGAAGATAATAAGATGAAAATATTTGATTTATATGAAACCAGTGAAGTACAAGTTAAAGATCCTGGTCTTAAATGTGCAATTAATCTCGATGAAAAATTAATGATTAAGTCACATGGTAGACATATCGGAAAGTTTGAAAAGACCAAAGTAAATATTCTTGAAAGAATTATTGGATATATTGGAGTTTCTGGACACAGAGGAAAAAAACATAAAGTAATTACAAGCTGGGCTTCTGGAAAATATAGCAAAAATGCAAAAATATTGCTTGATACATTAAAAATAATTGAAGAAAAGACAAAAACAAACCCTATTCAGGTATTAATACAAGCGATTGAAAATGCAGCTCCTTGCGATGAGATTACAACTATTGAATATGGTGGAGCAAGATATCCTCAAGCAGTTGATATTTCGCCATTAAGACGAATATCATTGGCATTAAGAAATATAGTTCATGGTGGTTATGATAAGGCATTTAATAAAAAGACAACAATTGCTCAAGGTCTTGCTGCAGAAATCCTAGCAGCTAGTGCAAATACAGGAGAAAGTTTTGCTACTCAAAAAAGAAACGAAATACAAAAACAGGCTGATTCTGCTAGATAGTTTTTTATAGAATCTTTTATAGTATTTTATATGAATAAAAGATTGATATATTATATATTATCTTTGATCTTGATTCTTAATTTTCTTAATACTGTATATGCTCATCCTCATCCAGCAATGGATATAACTAATTTCAATAATACAATTAGTATTCGTGCGCTTCATATGCAAAAACTGACTGAACAATATATAAAAGACAATTTTATTCTTCGTGATTGTGATTATAAATTTGTAGAAACATATGTTGCTAGGCTTGAGACTTTTATTACATTAAAACATGATTGTAATGAGATTATACTTGAGGAAAATACTTTATTTAGAGATTATTGGAAAAGCACTCCCATTCTTATTAATACTAAAGGAATTATTGAAGCAAATGAAACTACTGGTTTTATTGAAAGTGTTAGAAATATGAAAGTACCTTCTAATTTCATTTATATTATTCCATTTTTATTTATACTTGGAATAATCTTCACTTTATCAGGAGATTTTTTCAGCTATATCCTCCCTATTTCAGTCAGTTCAAAAGTAAAAGAAGACAATAAGCTATGGTTTAAGGCTTGGGGGATTCATCTGATATCAACTTATTTTTTTATAATATTTTCTTTAAAATTTCTTTCAAATTATATTATAAAATTCTCTGGTTTTGTAATAGTCTTTATAGGCGGATTAATGTTTCTTGAAAAATATCTTCAAAGAAAACATCTTTCGCCTTATTTACTGGCATTAATTCCGTGTGCAGGATCAATATTTGTAGCGACTGTTATATTTGCTAATAATCTTTTTTATATGGTGCTTGCACCGCTTGTAATGAACCTTGGAGACCTGGTTTTACTAAAAGCAGGGTCTAAAATCCCTATTCCTAAAAAATATGTTAGTAAGATACCCTATTTTATGTTTGCTATAGGATTTATTGTAATCCTTAAGTTTTCAATTATTTCTGGCAGTGTTGGAATTTCAGGAATGAATGTGCTTGGTTCAGACAAAGAGTTTATTGTTGATGAAAATGACCTAGTTACTATTTCATATGGCGGCAAATTTGATGATGAAACAACATATGGAGAAATTGCCTGGCAATCTATAAGTTTTGTTGTTGGATCTGGAGATATGATTTATGGAATTGATAATGCAACAAGAGGGATGAAAAAAGGAGAGGTCAAAGAGATATTTATGACAGCTAGTGAAGCATATGGTGAATATGATTCTTCAAAAATAATTGAAATACCTTTATCATCTATAGCAAACAAAGATAAATTAATTGAAGGAAAATATGTTGGATTGCAACACGGAGATTCTATTATAGATGTAAAAATAATTGAAATTAAAGAAAATAGTGTTTTGTTAGATGGTAATTCTTTGCTTGCTGGAAAAAACCTTCTTTATACAGTTAAGATAATGGATATAGAAAAGCGCTAAATATTTTATTAATTTCTTAATCTAAAAGTAGTGACAAAAGAGAAAAATTTATATATGGCTAATGTTAAATATTTCTAGAAATATTAAAATGGCAAGAGATAGCAAGAGAGAGATTAAAGGAATGACTGAAGGCAGTAAGATATACAGTAAGACCATGGTTGCTGCTGAAGGTATGAATAGTTCATTAGAAAGAAATATCACTCATAGGGTTGTTGCTTATGATGGATCTGGTCCTGATGCTAAACCTCTTTTTGGAACAGAACCATGCAAAACTGTCTTTAACTATCATGAGGTTATAGGTACTCCTGGAGGAGAGCCTGAGCTAGTACAAAGATATTTATCTGCTAATAATAAGTTTGGTTTACGTAGAAAAGGAGGAATTGCTGGGTTTGGTGGGCTTCATAGTATAATTCGCGAAAAATTTGAACTTATTGAAGGGAAGCATTATGCAATAACAACAGATGAAGTCAAAGTAAAGGTTGGGGAATTGGAAGAAGTGGTTGATCAGGATGGTATGTTTGATATTAATGGTAATTTACTTTCTAATAAAAGATATGATAAGATGGAAAGATATATTCCAACTCCAGACATAGCAAAAGAAGTAGGAGATGTTATATTAGTAAGAGAAGGAGACAAGCAAGGTATTATGAAGCCTGATGGTTCTTTTGTTGGCGGACTGCAAGTTGTTTTTGATAGTGATAAGCCTACTGCTAAACGTACAGGTCGAGTTAATTTGAAAAGATTTGGAAAAAGAATTTGTCTTCATGTTGAAAAAGGACATGAAGAAACTGAAAGAGATGCAGATGGAAGAGAACAGAAAAAATTTATTCCAGACGAAGAAATGTATGTTTCTAAAAGGGGCAGGATATTATATGGTGGATGGTGTTTTAAATTAGAAGAATTCAGAATAGGAAAAATGATGTTGGGTTTTGCAAAAGATACTAAAGAAAAAGGCAAGGGCAAAGGCCAGCTTCATACAATAATTGGGGATAAGGTATATGGAGGTCCGTGGTTTAGATTTCATGAAAGAAAACTTCCATACGGAAAAAAACGTACTCTATTGCAAGCTTATGATGAACAAGGACTTTTAATTGTAGATAGTAAAGGAAATAATCATCATGGTCCGCATCATTATGATCCTAATAAAAAAGGAGCTGAAATGCAATTTATAGATGGAGAAGACTTAGCTAGATTTTTTGATGAAGAAAAAAGAGATCAAGCTATAAGATATTGGGGATTTGATAATAGAATTGCATATGGTGGATCTCATGATAAAGAAGTTCCAGCAGGAGAAGAAGAAAAAAGAAAGCCATTGCCAAAATTTTTGAAGGAAGAAGGAGAAGAAGCAAAAGAAGAAGAAATAGGATTCACAATAAGAATAGGGAACCGATATTCAACAGTTAAAAAATTTATAGACAGAGGAATGATAGGGCTTTTTGCAAAAGATCCAATAGACGATGAAAGTGGTAATTGTCAACTGTTTGGAGGATATCATCTAGCTCAAAAACAATTTATGCCTTGGGCTGGAGAACCATATTATGTTTTTCAAGACAATGAAGGAGATGCATTATTCCATTGGACTGGAGAAATAGTCGGGGGAGGCTATCATAGACCTGGAAGCATTAAAAAGAAGCTTAGACAAATAGATAAACAAGTTGGAGCAGACTTAGAACGTTTTCCTTTTGTAGAGATTAAAGGTCCAATATTATCAAGAATAAGGAGATTTTTAACACATGGAGTATGTGGACTTAGATATTTAATTGGTTGGAAAAAACCTTTAGATCTATATGATTTTAAAGGAAGAAGATATGATTCTGAAAAAGACGTTAAAAACAGATTTCAAATTCCTGAAGATGCAGAACTTAAGGATGTAACAGACACTGCAGCTAATTTATCAATAGAAGAAGCTGTAGCTAAACTAGATGGAAGAAGAAGTAAAATGCACCCAAGCATTGAAAAACTAGTTAAAGAAAGCAAAGCTGAAATGAAAGGACCTAAAAAATGGTGGCAGTTTTGGAGGAAAAAATAAAATGGCGCGTAGATGGATATATAGGCTTCAAGAGTTTGCTGGACAAGTTTTAGAGGTGGGAGCAATTATAGGTTTTTTAGAAAATATAAGAGAGAAATACCATTCTGGTTTAGTATACCTTGGTTGTTTTGCAGCATATGGTATTGGAAATTATTTAAGAGAACGTTGTTTTAAAAATGAAAGAATTGATAAAGAAGTGGAAAGAAGATTGGAAGAGAGGAAAATAGAAATGGAAGGGATTAAACTTAAGTTAATTGAAAGTGAAGTGGAAAGAAGATTACGAGAAAGAGAAGGGCAAAAGCAATTCTAAATTATTCGATAACACAAAACTTTAAAAAGCATTTTTTGTACAATATTTTATCTCTTTTTATGAGGGGGATTTTATATAATCAAAAATGGCTGAAAAAGAAACGCAACTTGAAAAGATCAAGAGATTGAGTACAAACAAAAAACAGATTAGAAACATAGCTACTTCTGCGCATATTCACCATGGTAAGACTGCATTAACTGATAATCTTCTTGCAGCTTCTGGATATATGGCTGCAAAAAGTGCCGGCAGTTTAGAAGCAGGAATGGCAACTTGGCAGCATGCAGATGAACAAGAGAGGTTATTGACAGTAGATGCTGCAAATGTGAGTATGGTTCATAATTTTGATGGTAAAGAATACCTAGTTAACTTAATTGATACTCCTGGGCATGTAGATTTTAGTGGAAATGTTACAAGGGCTATGAGAGCTATTGATGGAACAATTGTTCTTGTCTGTGCAGTCGAAGGCATTATGCCTCAGACAGAGACTGTCATCAAACAAGCTTTGAGGGAAAGAGTAAAACCTGTACTTTTTATTAATAAAGTGGATAGGATGATTAAAGAACTTAAGTTAACACCAGAACAGATGCAGCAAAGATTTGTTAAGATTATTGCTGAGTTTAATACTCTTGTTGAAAAGATTGCAGAGCCAGAATATAAGGAAAAATGGCAAGTAGACATTAAAGACGGCAGAGTTGCTTTTGGATCTGCGAGAGACAATTGGGCTATGTCTGTTCCTTTTATGCAGAAAAAGGGTGTTTCTTTCAAAGATATAATCTCATTATATGATATGAAAGAAGAAGAAAGAAAAGATTGGTGTTGGAAAAATGCACCATTATTTGAAGTTTTGTTAGATATGGTAGTAAAGCATTTGCCAAACCCAGATGAAGCTCAAAAATACAGGATACCCAAGATATGGCCTGGTGAACCAGAAAGTGAAATGGGAAAGAATTTGATTGAATGTGATCCTGATGGAAAACCTGCATTTGTCATTACCAGAATTGTCATAGATCCCAGGTCTGGAAAAGAAATATCAGCAGGAAGATTGTTCTCTGGAACATTAAAGGTTGGCCAAGATGTTTGGCTTAATCTAGCTAAGCAAAAGCAAAAAATACAGCAAGTCTTGATCTATAATGGTATTAAACCAGAACAATTAGAAGAAATCAGTCCTGGAAACGTTCTTGCTATATCTGGAATAACAGGGGAAGCAGGAGAAACTATTACATTAGAACCAGAAACTCCATTTGAAGAGCTTAAACATATTTTTGAACCTGTTATTACAAAAGCAATAGAAGTAAGTAAACCAGCAGACTTGCCCAAGTTAATTGAAGTATTAAGGAAAGTTGCAAAAGAAGATCCTAGTTTAAAAGTTGAGATTAATGAAGAAACAGGAGAAAACTTATTATCTGGAATGGGTGAATTGCATCTTGAAATTATTGAAAACAGAATCAAGACTGAAAAAGGAGTAGATGTTAGAACAAGCCCACCAATAGTTGTTTATAGAGAAACTGTAATGAAAAAATCAGATCAGGCAGTAGGTAGAAGTCCTAATAAACATAATGATTTCTTTTTAGTTGCAGAACCATTAGAAGAAGAAGTTTATGAAGCAATTAAAAATGGAGAAATAAGAGAAGGTAGAGTGAAGAAAAAAGATGATCAATTAACTAAGAGATTAAGAGAAATTGGAATTGATAACGATGAAATAAGACAATATAGAAATGTGTATAAAGGAAATGTTTTCTTAGACAAGACAAAAGGAGAAGTCCATATTGGAGAAGTTATTGAACTAGTTTTAGATGCTTTTGAACAAGTATGTGATCAAGGGCCTTTAGCAAGAGAACCTTGTATGAAAATGAAGATTTCGTTAGTTGATATTAAGCTGCATGAAGATGCTATTCACAGAGGCCCTGCTCAAGTATATCCTGCAGTTAGAGATGCTCTGCATAATGCTATGAAAGGCGGAAATGCTGTATTATTTGAACCAATACAAATATACTTGCTTGAAGCTCCTACTGAGTTTATGTCTGCTTTAACAGGACTAGTAGCTAGCAAAAGAGGACAGCTATTAGATGTAAGGCAAGATGAGGGCGGAGTAACAATCAAGGCAAAGATACCTGTAGCTGAAATGATTGGATGGGCAAGTGACCTTAGATCAGCAACTGAAGGGAGAGGAGTATGCAGTCTAGTTGATCAGTTGTTTGAAAAAGCTCCAAATGATGCTCAATCAACTGTTATAAGGAATATCAGAAGTAGAAAAGGATTAGCTGAAAACCAGTAATTAGTGGTAATATTCTTAGAAGAACTATAGAAAGCTTTTTAAATGTACTAAATTTTACAGAACTAATCTAAAATTTAAGATACAAAATGGCAGGAAAAAAACTGAACATGAACGTTGTTTTCGTTGGTCACGTAGACCACGGAAAATCAACAACAATCGGAAGACTTTTGTATGACTCTGGAGCATTGCCAGAGCAAGAGATGACAAAGTTAAAGGAAGAAGCGCAGAAACACGGAAAGGCAGGTTTTGAATTTGCCTTTGCTATGGACAGGTACAAGGAAGAGAGAGAAAGGGGAGTTACAATCGACCTTGCATACAAGAAAGTAATGACACAGAAATATCAAATAACAATCATTGACGCACCTGGTCACAAAGACTTTGTAAAGAACATGATCACAGGAGCAAGTCAAGCTGACGCTGCTTTCCTTGTAGTTGCATGTCAACACGGGGTCATGCCTCAAACAAAGGAGCATATGTGGCTGTTAAGAACAATGGGTGTAGAGCAAGTTGCAGTGATTATAAACCAGATGGATACTGTAAACTATGACGAGGCAAAGTTCAACAAAGTCAAGGAAGATGTATCTGGTGTCTTAAAGGCTGTAGGAGTAGATCCTAGCAAGACTACATTTATTGCAGCTTCTGGCTTCAAAGGAGACAATGTAGCTAAGAAGTCTGATAAAATGGCTTGGTATAAAGGACCTACTGTATTAGAACAACTTGATTTGTTCTCAGAGCCTAAAAAACCAACAAACCTTCCTATGAGAATGCCTTTGCAGGATGTTTACGAAATCACTGGTATAGGAACAGTTCCTGTAGGTAAGATAGAAACCGGAGTAATGAAAGTTGGACAAAAAGTTATTGTGCTTCCTGGAAGATCTGGAAAAGGTATTCCTGGAGAAGTTAAGACTATAGAAATGCACCATGAAACTATGCCTGAAGCCCAGGCTGGGGACAACGTTGGAATCAATATTAGGGGTGTCGGTAAAAAAGACATTGCTAGAGGAGACGTTGTATGTGATGCATCTGCTCCAGCAACAATTGCTGAAGAGTTTAGTGCACAGATAGCAGTAATAAACCATCCAACAGTCATTGCAAAAGGATATACACCAGTATTCCATGTACACACATCTCAAGTACCATGTCAATTCATAGAATTGACTAAAAAGCTTGATCCTAAAACAGGACAAGTGGCACAAGAAAATCCTGATTTCTTAAGAAATGGGGATGTTGCGATTGTTAAAATCAAGCCAATGGGTAATCTTGTTCTTGAAACACAGAAAGATAATGCACATATGGCAAGATTTGCAGTTAGAGATGCTGGAGCTACAGTGGCTGCTGGAATCTGCATAGATCTTGTTGCTAAGAAGTTATAGGATACTAAAAGTCTTTATTTACTTACTTTTTCTTTTTATTTTTCTTTTTCAGAAAAATTTAAATATGCTGGAATTTACTAGATTTTATTAAATATGTGAAAAAGATATCACAATATCACATATCATTTAATCATCACAATCACGCTTAAATCAACTTTCATTTTCAGTTGATTAGACGAAAAGAAATAAGTAGATTAAAAGATTAAAGAGTATACCATTAAAAGTATACCTTATGATTTAGATATCTTTTTCTAAGGAGAATAAAAATGGCAAAGATTAGCCCAGTATCGATAAAATACGTTATTCACGCAACATTCCAGGCAGAGGGCGCTGTTGAAAAGCCTGATGTTATTGGAGCGTTATTTGGACAGACAGAAGGTCTTTTAGGAGAAGACCTTGAACTTAGAGAGTTACAGAAAGAAGGAAAAATAGGAAGAGTAGAGGTAACTACAAGCGCTAGTGGTGGAAAAACTACTGGTAATATAGAGATACCTACTGCCTTAGACAAGACAGAAACTACTTTAATAGGAGCAGCTATAGAAACAATTGACAGAATTGGTCCTAGTGATGCAAAGATTTCAGTAGAAAGAATAGAAGATGTTAGAGGAAATAAAAGAGACTATATCTTAGAAAGAGCTAGAAAGCTTTTAACACAAATGGAGTCTGAAGCTCCTGAAAGCAGAGAAATGGAAGAAAAGCTCAAAGAAGAGAGCAAACTTTCAAAACTTGTTGCATATGGTCCGGAAAAACTTCCAGCAGGAGATATTTCTGGAGAAGAAATTATTGTTGTTGAAGGAAGAGCAGATGTTGTAAATTTGCTTAAAAATGGAGTAAAGAATGTCATTGCAATGAATGGCACAAAACTTCCAAAAACAATAAGAGAATTAAGTGAAGAAAAAGACATTACTTTGTTTTTAGATGGAGACAGAGGCGGAGTGCTTATAGCTAGAAATGTTACAGAAAATGCAAAGATTTCTTATATTGTGTCTGCGCCTGATGGAAAAGAAGTTGAAGAGCTTTCAAAGAAAGAGATTCTTTCGGCACTTAGAAAGAAAATGAGTGTAGACGAATTCTTCAGTTCTGTTGGAAAAACAGAAAGAGGAAGAGGCAATGGAAGAGGCACTATTAGAAAAACAAATTACAGAAGAGAAAGAGAGGAAATACCTGAAGAAGTGAAAGAAGCAAGTGAAAAAGAAATTAAGAAGAGAATAGAAGAAACAAGTGAGGAAGTTTCAGGAAGCAAATCAGCTATTTTGCTTGATCCTGGAATGAATGTAATAAGAAAAGTAAATGTCTCGGGTCTTATTATGACTATAAGAAAGTCAAGAAAAAGGATCCATTCAATTGTAATGGATGGAACTGTAACAAGCCCTATTATAAGAGCTGCTGAAGAAAAAAATGTGAAGAATATTGCTGCAAAGAATTTTTCAGCAACAAGCGATAAAATAAATATGTTAAGTTTATGAGGGATTTTGTAAAGGTTTAAAAATCCTTCTACCTTTATTTTTTTATGCAATTAAAAAGAGGCCATATAATAAGGATTATAATTGCGGTATTATTGCTTGCAGTTGTAGCAGCTGCATTTCTCTACACTAAAAAATGTGAAAATTATTCTTGTTTTAGCACTTATTTAGAAAAATGCAATAAAGCAAGCTATATTGACAACACTCCGGATTCTATATGGGAATACAAGATCAAAGGAAGTCAAGATGGATTTTGCAAGGTTAATGTTAGATTATTAGTTATGAAAGAAGGTTCTAAAGAACTTACAGACCTTGAGCAGCAAGAAATGACTTGTTATGTTTACAAAGGCAAGATTGAAGATCCTAAAAAAGACCTTACAAGATGTCATGGTGAGTTAAAAGAAAACATACAAGATATTCTTATACAAAAAATGCATGCTTATATACTTGAAAACGTAGGAAAGATAAGTGAAGAGTTTAGACATATTATTTAACTAATTTTTAAGATGATAAGATTTGGTCCTGCTGGAATTGGTGGAAAAGATGAAGTTATTTCTAATCTTAATAAATTTTCTAAACTTGGATTGAAAGCATGTGAAATAGCTTTCACATATGGAATATACCTACGTATACCAAAGTTATTGCATAAGATTAAGGAAGTATCCCAAAAGCTCGACGTCAAATTAAGTATCCATGCTCCTTACTGGATAAACCTTAATAGCAAGGAAAAGATCAAAATAGAACAAAGTAAAAAGAGGATTCTTGGGTGCTGTAAGGTTGGAAACGACCTGGGTGCTCGAAAAATTGTTTTTCATGCTGGGTTTTATGGTAAGATGGATAAAGAAACTACTTATCAAAACATTAAGAAAGCTATTATTGATATGCAAAAAGTGATTAAGAAGAATAAGTGGAAAGTTGAACTATGTCCAGAGACAATGGGCAAAATAAATGTTTTTGGCAGTGTAGATGAAATACTTAGATTAGTAAAAGAAACTAAATGCAATTTTTGTTTAGATTTCGCACATTTATATGCTAGGAATCTCGGTAAGAAAAAGTATAAAGAACTCTATGGGCCATTTAAGAAATTCAAAGAACTTCATTGTCATTTTTCTGGAATTGTTTTTGGATCAAAGGGTGAGAGAAGCCATAAGGCAACTAATGAAAAAGATATTAGAGAACTCCTTGGTATACTTCCAAAGAACAAAGACATTGTTATTATTAATGAAAGCGGAGATCCAGTAGGAGATAGTGTAAAATCATTGAAAATTTATAATAAAAAAAATAAGAAATAAGAAATTATGCTGAAGTTTCTTTTTCGAGCTTCTTTCTTTTAAGATTTATCCTATAAAGTATACTCCTTGCCTTTGAGGGTTCGGTCTTAAGAATGTTAAGTATACCTAAAATCTTTTTGATTATGTCTTCATAACTTTCTCGTCTATATTCTTTCAAATGATCTAATCTTCCCTTGGTTTCTTTTTTTAATTTTATTGTTGTGATAGTCATTTTGAGCTTGATTTAGGATACTCAGGTATACTATTTAAACTTTTCTGCTGTAACTGGAAAATGACTTCAAATCTGTAACTACCACAAAGTTTATAAAGAACTGAATTATTAGGTTATTAACTAAAATTTTACCAGTCTAAAAATGAAAACAAAAAAATTGCTTGTTTCCTTGATCGCAATTTTAACAGTGTGTTTTCTAGCAACATTCGCAAGTGCTTTAGCAGTAACAATTGACCAAGTCGAATTGAACGGTGTTGAAGTAGACCAAGGCGATGTTGTGGCTAGTTTTGCTGGTGAACTCTTGCCTGTAAGGGTGCAATTTACTGCACTTGCAGAGGAAGAGGATGTAACAGTGAGTGCTTGGCTAAGTGGATTCAAAGGAGAAGTCGAAGATACTTCTGATGAATATCACTTACTTAGTGGAAGTCATTATACATCTTATCTTTCATTAAGAATGCCTGAAGACGTTGATCTTTCTGATACCTACACTTTATATGTCAGAATTGAAGACAAGAATGACTATGAAGAAAATAGGTATACTGTAAGAATCCAAAGGGATTCTTATAATGCAGAGTTCCTTGAAGTACAAAGCAGCAACACAGCAAAAGTAGGAGAAATATTGCCAATAACAGTTGTAATTCAAAATACTGGATATGAAGATTTAGAAGATACCTTCGTTGAAGTAAAACTTTTGAATACAAATGCTGTTAAAAGAGCTTACTTAAGCGACATAGCTCCTATAGATGATAGTGATAATGATGAAGACAACACTGTAGAAAGAACAATCAATCTTGAGATACCAAATGTGGAATCAGGAACATACACTCTTGAAATTGAAGTTAGCAACGGCGACTTCAGAAAATTGACACAAAAAAGCATTGTAATCTCAGGTGTTGAAAAGTTAACAAAGATTGTACCTTCCCAAACTAACCAAGAGGCTAGAGTTGGCGAAGAAGTAGAATGGACTGTCACATTGATCAACCTTGCAAATGAACCAAAAGTATACGAGTTTATACCTGAACTTAATGCAGACTTGACTATTGAAACAGAACCTACAATGCTTGTAGTTGCTGGAAAAGATAGCAAGACTCTAACAGTTAGAGCAGCTGCAGATGAAGAAGGCGTATACAATTTTGTTGTAAGAGTTGTATCTGATGGCAAGATTGTCGGTAGAATTGTCTTAAGCTCAAAGGTTGAAGGCAGATTCTTCGATGTAGAAACTACAATCGCAATAGTGCTTGCAATTATATTTGCAGTATTGCTAGTGGTCTTGATTGTTTTGTTAACAAGGAAACCAAAGAAAGAAGAATTCGAAGAAAGTTATTATTAATTTTTTAACTTTTTTTCTTTATTTTTTATTTTTTATTTTTTTATTACAGTCTGGTTATACCTCTAAGCTGATAAGTTTGCTTATTCCATCCTGCATACTAATGCCATATAAAACATTTGCAGAAGAAATTAATGCATCATTGTGTGTTACTATGATATATTGGCCCTTTTCCATGTTCTGCTGTATTAAAGCAGAAAGCCTTTCACTATTTCGTTTATCAAGAGCTGCATCAATCTCATCAAATACATAAAAAGGATATGGTCTGTGCTTTTGTATTGCAAACAATAGACTAAGAGCAATAAGAGTCTGTTCTCCACCAGAAAGGCTTGCTACGTCAAAATACTTGCCTTTAGCTATCCTTATTACAATATCTAGGCCCCCACTAAAAGGATCTTCATGATTCTCTAGTTCTAATGTAGCATGCCCCTTAGGTAAAAGTCTCATGAAATTCTCACTAAAATGCTTATTAATATCTTCTAAAGTCCTTAGGAAAGTTCTTCTTTTTCTTTTATCAATTTCCTGGATAATCTTTAATATTTCTTCTTTTTCCTTTTCTAATTGCCCTGATTTCTCAGCAACCAAGTCATATTCATGTTTTACTGCATCATAAACCTCTAATGCTCTAAGATTAACATTATTGATCTGCACGAGCAAAATCTGGGCTTTATCTAGTTTTTCTTTTAAAGATTCTATACTGCCAGAAAGTATTTCTACATCCTTAAACTCTTGGAACTCAAATTCGAAATTTTCAATCTCAGCATCAATTCTTGCTTTTTCTATTCGTTGATTGTTCATTTCATTATCACTAAGCTCTATTTCATGCCTTACTTCAACAATGCTAGTATTCTTATTATTAATCTCTTCTTGAAGTTTGTTTCTTTTCTTTATCAAATTCTCAAATTTTTCAATAAGTTTTTTCTCTAGTGCTTCTTTTTCTTTTAATGACTTTTCTTTAACTTCTATACTTTCTTCAAGATCTTTAAGCTCACTGTTCAATTCTTCTTCATCTCTTTGACTTTGCTTAAGAATAATTCTTGTTCTTTCTAAATCCCTAGACTTAAACTCTATTTCAGAATCTATGTTCTCTTCTGTTCTAGAAGAAAGCTCTTTAATATCTTGCAGCATTAAATCGTATTTTTCTTCGATATTTTTTGAATCTAGAAAATTCTTTTCAAGTTTTGTCTTTTTATCTTCTAACTCTTTAACTTCTTTTTCCAATTGTTCAACTTCTGCATGGAGTTGTTTTAATCTTTCTTTTCTTTTTTCTGCGGTGTTTAAATTGAAAATATTTGATTCTGTTTTAGAGATTTTTTCTCTAAGGTCAACCAGTTTTTGCTTAGATTCTTCAACTGAATTTGCTAGTTTTTCAACATCTTTTTTTGAATCCAGAATTTTCTTGTTAAAACCTGATATTTTCTTGTCACAATCCTCAAAAACCTCTTTAACATGCTCTTTAGTCATTTCTGATTTGCATAAAGGGCAAATATCAAATTCTGTGATTTGTTTCTTTATACCATGTGCATTTTTAATTTCAGACTCAAATACGGAATTTTGTTTTTCAAGGACTAAAATTTTTTCAGAATTGGTTTCTTGCAACATCTGCAAGTCTTGATATTGTTTTTTTAGTTTTTCTAAGGCATGAGATGCAGCATCTAATGTGTGATGTTCTAGATTCTTAGATATAATATCAATTTCTCTTAAAATTGCTTGTGTCTCAACTTTTTTTGATTGTAATGATTGTTTTTTATCTTGAAATCTAATCTTAGAAACTTCTAATTCGCTTTTAAGTTTATACAGCCCTTTTTTATCGTTTTCTATCTTATCAAGATTTTTTCTTTTTTGTTCAAGCTCTTTGTATTTTGCTGCCATTGCAGGAGATTTTTCTCTTAAACTAGATAGTTCTTTTTCTAAATCTTTAAGTTCGTTACTCATTCTTGATCTTCTATTCAATAAATCTGCAAGTTTTTGATCATTGTTCTCTTTTCTTACTTGAAGTCCTGTAAGTTCTGCTTTTAATTCAGCAATATCAGAATGTAATGTTTCTTGTTCAATACCTCCTGATTGATATATAGAATCATTAATCTCTACAATTTCCTTATTTAATATAACAATCTCTTTCTGCATTTTTTCTGATTTTTCTTTTTCTTTATCTTTCTTTGCTCTGCATTTTTCTAAGATCTCATTAATCTTAGTCAGCTCTTTTCTCTTATCACCTAGTTTTTTTGAAAGAATACTTGCCTTGTATTTTTGAACAGAATTTTGCAGTTCTTTATATTTTAAAGCTTGTTTTCTTTCTTGCTCTAAATTTTTTAGATAAGAACCGCGCTCTCTTAGTATTGCTTGAACTTCTTTTAATTTTTCTTCAGTTTTATCTAATTCTTTAATAGATTTTTCTTTTCTTACTTCATAAACTGAAATGCCTGCAACTTCTTCTATTATCTTTCTTCTTTCATCTGCATGCATTCTTACTATATTTTGTATTCCACCCTGAAGAATAATATTAAATCCATATGGGTCTATTCCTGCCTGAGACAATAGTTCTAGAACTTCTTGCCTTGTTTTTGTCTCATTATTTATCTTATATACACTTTGGCCGTTTTTTCTTACAACCCTTTCTACACTAACTTCTTTTTCAGGAAAGACAAGACCTTCATCTGAATTATCAAATATCATTTTTACACTTGCTTCGCTTGCTGGTTTTACGTGTTTTGAGCCTACAAAGATAAGATTAGAAGATTTACTAGCTCTCATACTCTTTACTCCTAATCTGCCTAGAACAAAGCATATTGCATCTGCAATATTTGATTTTCCAGAGCCGTTTGGGCCTACAACAACATTCATACTGTTAATAAAAGGTATCTCTATTTCCCTTGCGAAACTTTTGAAATTATTCATCACGATCTTTTTAATATATGGCATAAAAAATGTAATTTATAGATATATTTAAAGTCTACGAAAGAGTTTTTACGCTTAGAAAGGTATAAAAATAACTTAAAATTAAGGAAAATATGGTGCAAATAAAAGAGGTATACAAATGCAGTGTCTGTGGAAATATAATAGAGGTTTTACATGCTGGCAAAGGACAACTAGTTTGTTGCGGCAAACCAATGGATTTACAAGCTGAAAAGACAGTAGATGAAGGCAAAGAAAAGCATGTTCCTGTTATAGAAAAGACTGAATCTGGTTTTTTAGTCAAAATTGGTGAAACAGAACATCCAATGGAAGAAAAGCATTATATTGAATGGATTGAATTAATAGCAAACGGAAAGTCTTATAGAAAATTCCTTAAACCAGGAGAAAAGCCAGAAACAGAGTTTTGCGTTAAAGCTGAATCTGTAGCTGCTAGAGAATATTGTAATTTACATGGTTTGTGGAAGAAATAACTTAAATTAATTAAAATCCAGGAAGTTTCTTTTGTTCTTTTTTTCCGCATAAATCCTTCCATGTCTGCCAAGTCTTTCTGAATATTCCATCTTTTTCATGTTTTTTTGAATGTTCTTGCAAGAACTTACAAGTAACTGGGTCTGCAGGATAACCGCTTCCAAAGTCTTTGCCTATTTTTTTCTTTAATTTTTTTATTTCTTCTTCTCTTTTTGTTTTTGCAAGAATTGAAGCAGCAGATACAGCAAGGTATTTTTGATCTGCTTTATGTTCAGAGACTATTTCTAGGTTTTCTAGTTTAGTTATATGTTTCTTAAGATAATCTGTCCATTCATGAGGGTTTGTTGAAGGACAATCAATAAGCACCCTAATTGGCATATCTCCTTTATTTAGTGTGTTAATTATTTCAGCCATTTTTATAGCTTCTAGCTTATTTAAGTTTGTTCCACCATTTAAACTAGTATCTATTTCATTTGGAGATATTTGAACTACCTTATATTTCATTGCCTTCTCTCTAATTAATTCTGCGAGCTGTTCTCTCCTTTTTTGAGTAAGCATCTTACTGTCTTTTACGCCCACATCTTTAAAATCGACTTCAATTTCCTCTTGAATAAGACAACCAGCAAGGACCATTGGCCCTATTACAGGACCCCTGCCTGCATCATCAATTCCTATGATTAACATACTCATTTCAAAATTTGGGAATATAAAAAGGTTTTTAATTATCAAAGACTAAGGAAGATTATGAAAAATAAGCTGATTTTTGCAGCAATTATAAGCATTATCTTAATGCCTTGTATTTTTGCAGCAAGCTATGAGATTGAACTTAGTCAGTATGATGACAAGATTTTAGAGAAGCATTATATATTGTTAGATGCAAAAGAACAGCTTGAAATAACCTTGCCTAGTAAATATGAATCACTAGAAGTGCTAAATGAGTATATATTAAGCAATGGAAACATAATTGTAGATGATCAAGAAATAGGTTTTAGTTTTATTAATCCTGAAGCTATAGATAAGGGGAGAAATTATTATTTGACCAAGAAAATAGCTCCTGGAGTTAATTTAAACAATTTAACAATATCCCTTATTTTAGATGAGGGTTTTGTTGTTTCAAAAGATGTTTATCCTAAAGCTGATCTTATAGGGAGTGATGGAAGAAGAATTATTATAGAATGGCAGTTTAAAGATCTAAGTGAAGAAGATAGCGTACCTATTTTTGTAATTATTGAAAGTGTTAAAAGTAGTAGTTATATCTTGATTATATTAATATTAATAATCATTGCCATAGCTAGTTATTTTGCTTATCCATTGTTAAAAGAAAAATTAAAGATATTTATGGAAAAGAAAGCAGAGAAGAAGATTATTAAGAAAAAGCCTAAAAAAGATATAACAGAGCATCTTCTTGAAAATGAGAAAAATGTTGTAGAAGAACTAAGGAAGAAAAATGGATTATGGCAAAAACAAATACAAATAAGAACAGGGTTAAATAAAGTAAAATTAAGCAGAGTATTAAAGAATCTTGAGAAAAGAGGATTTATTAGAAAGGTTAATTTTGGAAAAACTAACAAAATATACTTAAAAAGATAGTTTCAGATAGTTTCAAGAAATTTGATAAATTTTAAAATTGTTTCTTGAGACCGTCGGAAATTAATAAAAACATGAAATTTCCTAGGTTTCATTTCTAGTATTTTTGGTTTCAAGAACATTCTTTATATACCCTTTACTTAGTAAAATTAACTAAAATAAACACACAGGAGGAAAATATGAAAAAATTTATTGCCCTGACAATGTTTGTATTAATGGCTCTAAGCATGTTAATGGTTGGAGTTGTTAGTGCAGAAGATCTTGGCGATGGCTTGACTGACTTAAATGTTAGTGAAGAATATGAAGAACTTGAAGAAGATCCTGGTACAACACCAGACAGTGTTTTCTATGGCTTGGATAGAGCTATGGAAAGAATTTCTCTAGCTTTAACTTTTAATAAAGCAGCTAAAGCTCAAAAAGGGCTTGAGCATGCAAGAGAAAGATTGCTTGAAGTAAGAGCAATGATCCAAGAAAAGAAAGCAGCACATGCATCTAGAGCAAGACAAGGTTATGAAGATGCAGTTGAAGGTGTTGGAGAAGCTGTTGAAGGAATGGATGAAGACAGTGATGAAGATGTAATTGAAGGAGTTGTTGGCGACCTTGCTGAACTAAGAGCATTGATTCAAGAAAATGAAATGGCTATTGAGGCTTTAATGAACCAACTTTCTGATGAAAATCTTACAGATGAAGATAGAGCTGCATTAGAAGCTGAATTAGCTGAACTTGAAGCTGCAACTGAAGAGCTTAAAGCACAAGCTGAACAAAGAAGAGAAGAAGTAAAAGACAGATGGAGAGCGGTTTCTGGAATGAATGCATCTGAAGTTGAAGATGCAGAAGATGAAATTGAAGCTGAAACTGGCGCTGCAACTAAATCACAAAGATTAGCTGCAAAATGGATTGAAAGAACTGAAAATGCCTTAGAAAAGTTGAAAGCAAGACTAGACCTTGCACAGCAAGAACTTCCAGAAGAGCCTGAGGAACCAGAAGAACCTGAATTACCAGGTAATGAGACTGAAGAGCCTGAGGAACCAGGTAATGAGACTGAAACACCTGAAGGAAATGAAACTGAAAGTGCTAATATGGGTGCTGCAAGTGAAACTGAAGAAGAAGGCGAAGAAGAATCTGAATCTGAGGAAGAAGAAGAAGAGGAATCAGAGGAAGAGGAAGAAGAGCCTGAGACTGAAGAGGAACCTGAAGAAGAAGGCGAAGAAGTTTCACCTGAACCAATAAGTGAAGAACAGGCATCTAGTATTGAAGAGTATATTGCAACACTAGAAGCTAAGTTAGCAGAAGCAAAAGCTGCTTATGCTGCAGGCGACTATGAACAAGTTCTTGCAATTTTGAAGCCTATAAACAACTTTGGAAGACAAATCAATGTTGCTGTAAGACTTAGAAACATTGACAGACTTCAAAAGTTAAAAGAAGCTAAAGTCAGAACTGAAGCTAAACTTGAAGCAGTTAAAGCTAAGCTTGAGCAAAGAAGAGAAAGAATCTTAAGTAAGGTTGACAGAGTTAAAAACAACTTGAAAAATGGAAAAAATCAAGTTGATGAAGAGCCTGAGGAACCTGAAGAACCTGGTAATGAGACTGAGGGTGCTGATCTTACTGCTACAAGCAATAAAGGCCGAGGCCGAGATAAAGACAAATAATTTCTTTTTTTCTTTTTCTTTTTTTCTTTTTTAATATTAAAGTCTAGACAGAAATATGATAAATAGGAATAGCAGAGGCGGGATTTGAACCACGCGATCTCAGGGTTATGGGCCCTGCGAGGACTCCAGGCTCCTCTACTCTGCTATATTATGCTGACATAGACAATACTTTTAAAGCTTACTGTCTTCTATATATAATGTCAGGACCTGGACCAGGAAAAATCAAATTAGGCAAAGCAGATGTTTATTTACATGTTAAAGGCAAATCTGGAGCTAGGATTACTCATGTTGATATTGAGCTAGATGAACTAAATAAGATTGTTAAAAATAAAGAGGCGAGTTATGTGGCTGGAAAACCTGGTGGAGTCTTCATAGGCTTAAAAAAAGAGATGATTGACCGAGCAGAGAGGCTGGTAAAAAAGCTTAAAAAGTAATTATATTTCTCAATAAAGTAAAGGATGCCCGCGTGGCCCAGCGGTTACGGCGCGGGATTGCTAATCCCGTTTCCTTACGGATTCCCAAGTTCAAATCTTGGCGCGGGCGTTTTTTTATGAAAAATGGGTGATAATACTAGAGACTATTTTACAAGCGCAAGCAATCTAACTGGACATTTGCAAAGAAGAATGATGCAGCGCAAAAATGAAGGAGATGAATGGGTTGGAGATCAACTATTAAAAAGAAGACTTGATAATCTTGCATATAGAATAGCAAGAAGCAGAAAAGATTCTGTAAAAGATTGTCTTAAACATGCAGCAGAAAAAGCAATAGAAAGAGAAGTGGAGGAAAGAGGAGAACAAGAAAAATACAGACAACATTTAAGACAAAGCATTATTGCATTTTCAAGGCCAGTAAATAAAAGATGTTTAGGGCAGGGGCAAAACCCTTACGGGGTTGTTCCTTTTTATATGAAGCATTAATGTTTTCTAGTGATTAAATAATTCACTAATATTAATAATATCAAAGCTGTTATAAGCCATTTAAATCCAATTGATTGGCCAAACAACATTACTGCTTTTGAATATTCTATTTGATAATTTAAAGGGATTATTTTAGCTATATACTGCATTAATCTTGGCATTGTCTGTGTTGGATAAAATACCCCTGAGAGCAGCATAAATGGGAAGGATATTACAAGAGAAAACAATATTGCTATTCCTTCATTATCTGAAATAAGCCCTATTAACATTCCTAATAATGTGTTGATAATAGATATAAAGAAAAGAAGATTTAATATTTTTAATACAGGGTAAGAATAATTTGCACCATAAGCAATGAATAAAAACAAGATGATTAAGAAATTAGCTAGGGTGATGACAAAGAAAAATGCTAATTTTGCAAGAATGTATATCAGAGGGGTTGTTGATGATTTTACTCTCACAATAAAATTAGATTTTTTATCATAGATAAACGAAGTTGAAGCCAACATCAATACGATAAATAAGGCTATTATTGGGAAAATGAATGCAAATCCTGCATCTTTTGTCTGCTCTGTCCTGTATACAGGCACTTTTTCAGTCCAAATCGGATTTAAGATGAACTCTGTTTCAATCTCTTCAATCTTCTTAAGATCTTGGTCAATAGCATCTATCCTTGAACTTGCTATCTGATAATCTCTTGTAAGATCAGAAATAAAATCAACTCCTGAACGAATTGCAGCAACTCTTGCTCCAAGCTCTGCATTTAATTTATCTATTACAGTCCTTTCATAAGCTGCCATTGATTGATCAACTTTCCAATCTATTAAACTTGAGAATGCAATATCGGTATTATCATAATAAACTAAAATCTTTGCTTGTTCTAGGTCCTGGATTTTTTGAGAAAAACCATTGGGTACTTCAAGTCCAAGAGAATATTTTCCTATTTTAATATCATTGAGCAATTGTTCTGTGCAGTTTGCTCGCGGCAAAAACGTAACAATAAATCCTCTTAAATCAGATACTGTTTGTCTAGAATATTGTGTAGCATCATAATCACAGATTCCAACCTTAATATTATCTATGCTTGGGTTTAGGAAAAATAAGAAAAGTAAACCAACTATTAAAGGTATTAGGATAGACAAGTAAAGGTATTTTTTTCTTCTGATTAATAGAAGCATATCTTTTTTCAAATATCCATAAAATTTTCTTGATGCTGCCACTGTTGGATCTATTAAAAATTTCATTTTAAGCTTTAAGGAATATTTCATCTAGGTTTGGCTCTCTAAAACCTATTTCTTCATATTCAAGTTTTAATTTATCAAAAAAGTTAGTCAATGTGTTTCTTGCTCTTTGATTTTTCAAAGATATCATCATGTATTTCTCATAAGTATCCACTATCTTGATATCCTTATAATCGCAGAACTTCTTTATTTTGCCAAGATTTTCTGCAGATAATCTAGAAAATCTGACTTCAAAGACATATTTTATTTCTAATTTAGATTTCAAAGCATCCATGTTTCCTTTAAAGAAAACTTTTCCTTCTTTTAATATGACTAATTTATCTACGTGATCTTGTGTTTCTGTCAGAAGATGTGAAGTAAGGATTATTGAGAAACCTTTCTTTTTCAAAGACTCTAAGAAGTGCCAAAGCAATCTTCTATTTAGAAAATCTAGGCCAACAAATGGCTCATCAAGAACAATAACTTTTGGATTATGAAGCAAAGAAAGAATAATGTTTAATCTAACTTTTTGACCTCCTGAAAGTTCAAATGGCTTTTTCTTAATGCTTTCATCTAATCTTAGTAATTTCATCAAATCAAATGCTTTGTCAAGTGCTTTATCCTCAGGAATTCCAAGATTTAATCCTGCTATCTTAATATTGTCTTCAATCGTGAGATCTGGAATTAAAGCAACTTCTTGAGGAACAAATCCTACTGAATGTTTTTCAAGAACCTTTGACCTTCCAAAAATCTTTATCTTTCCATAATATTTTCCTGCAATAATTCCTGCTGCAAGTTTTAAGAATGTGGACTTACCAGAACCGGATTTTCCAATTATAGCTGTAATTGTGCCTTCTTTTACATTTAAAGTAATATCTTGCAAAACTTCTTGTTCACTATATGAGAATCTTACTGATTCAGCAGCTAAAGGATATTTTTTAGCATCTCTCTTAAAAAAATCAAAGGGCCACATGCTTAAATATAGAGAATTTAATTTATAAATCTATAGACTAAGATTAGTTAATCAGTAATAATAGTTCTAGTAACACTTCCAGTGCCTGCAAGATCAGGGTTACTTGAGTTTAAATGCCAAACATCAATAGTAGATAGACTGCATAAACCAGAATTTCTTGTAGAATAAGACCTCATGTTTAGTGGAGGCCTGTCTCCTTTTATAAGATGACTATTCCAAAGAGTTGGCCTATTTTCCTTTTTTGGTACTTCTACTTTGCTTGGAAGACCGGTTGCTGTATTAACAAATCCTTCATTAAAATAAAAATATCCAAAAGGGGAATTTAATACTGGGGCATGAACTGGTTCAGTATCTTGTCTAATATCAAAAGCTAATCCATGAGGTGCTTGATCATCAACTCTTAAGTCTAACTGGTGCAAAGGAATCATAACAGGAAGTTCTATATCTCCTAATTGTTTAATTAAATCTCTAGCTAAATATGAATTTGGATCTTCTCCAGATCTTAAAACTAGAGAACTACAAACAATGACATGCTCTAAATCTAATTCTCTTGAAGTGAGTAATCTTTCAATTTCTGCTTGATTGGCTGTTCTTAACCCTACTTGTCTTAACATTTGATTAATTAAAACCAAAGAATAAACGTTAAAATCTTGTACAGTCCATTCTTTATTTAATTCAACAACATGAAAATAATCTAATGAAGATTCATCACCAGTTAATACTTTATTACCTCTAAAATCTGTTTTAATTCTGTTTTTAAATTCTTCAACAACATCTTTTCCAAAATGACCTCCTAAAATTGTTGGGATTACAACATCACCTGTTGGGAATTCTCTTACAAACCTATATTTTTGTAATTTGCTCATTGTTTTGTAAATTGTTTTGAATTTTATAAACTTTTTGGTGGTAACAGTATAATAACGACAAGATGTTTTTTAAGTTAATTAAAGATAAGTTTTAAAACTACAAAGAATATGCAGTATCATGAAAGTTGGTGAAATAATGCATCCTATAAAGAGCATTGATCCTAATGCAAGTGTAAGGCAGGCTGCAGTTATGATGTCTGAAGAAGGCATAGCTAGTTTGCTTGTTTCTAAAGATAAAGATGTAAAGGGCATTATAACAGAAAGAGAGATTTTAAAGAACATTAAGAAACTAGGTTCTAAAGTTGGCCAGGTAATGACTAAGAAGGTAATAACAATAGAAGAAGACAAGCATATAGACAAAGCAGTAGAATTAATGAAAGAGCATAAAATTAAGAGATTGCCTGTTACAAGAGAAGGTCAAATCGTTGGAATAGTGACTGCAACTGATATTCTTGCAAATGCAGAGAACATCAATGAAGATTTTTTATTTGATTAATCTTTTATTTTTTCAGATCTGATTGCTTTAATCTTACTATAATCAAGAAGTTGAAGAATCTCTTTTCTTTGCTCTGATTTTCCTATGCCTTTCCAATCTAATATTGCTATTTTAGGTTTTTCAATAGTCTTGTTTAGAGCTTGATTTAACATAAATTTTGTTAAAGGCAACATATATTCTGGTATGATGTGACCTAGTGCATATTTACTAGACAATTGAATTTTATTTAAATTAGGGCAATAATGCGGACCGCCAATGCCAATTGCAGGAATCCAATCATATTTTTCATTGTATGTATCTATGGCTTGTTTAACAGTACTTGCCACTATTCTAGCCGCTTTTTTATCTTCCCATTGTTTTTCACTAGAACCTATCTCAATAAAGCAGCATGGCTTCTCAAGATATGGGCCATGATGAGTTACTTCTAATGAGACAGGATAGCCAGAATCTTTGGCTTTTTCAGTTAATATTTTAAAGATATGTTTTAAAAAGAAAGCAGAGCAAGGGCATACTTCTCCTGTTTGACCTCCAAAATCAGCTGATTTCCAGTTTCCTGGAGTGTGAACAGTAAGTGAATTAGTTCCTTTTTCTGATTTGTGTCTAGACACAAATATAAGAAAATCTTCTTTAAAAGTCATGCAAACTCTTTCTGCATAAATTGAATCTTCTACTAGGTAATTTACTTTAACATCAAGAGCTTCAAGCTCAGAAGCAATGTTTAATGCTGCGGGATCTTGTTTACTAGCTATAACTGCAAAATTCATAAAGCTTAAATATCAACTGATTTTAAATAAATTATGTTAAAAGAAGTGCTTGCTTTATTTGTATTGGTTAGTTCTATTCCGGCTGGCTTTATCCTTGCTTGGCTGACTAGTGATGAGCTTAAACAAGGAAAGAAATATTTCAAAGTTATTGTTATTTTAGCAGGTGTTTTTTGTATTATATCAATTATATTCAAAAGCTGGGAGCTTTTGCTTACATTTGCTTATATGGCAATAGTTACTTGCATTTGCTGGAAGAAAGCATAATTTAGTATAGATATTCTTAAAAACCTATTAGTAAAAGTATCATCATGACAGGGAAAGGTATAATTAAAAAAGCAAATCTTAGTTTAGTATCAATTTTATTAGCTTGTAACTTATCGTGCAGTAAAACTTGTTTTAAAACACCTCCGGCAAAACCTGAACTAGAAATTCTTGTAAGAAAAAAATCAATTAAGAAAGCAAGAAATATGAGAAAGCTTGTTGCTCAAGATTATGCTAAAAATTTTGTGGGGGGAGTTTATCTCTCTGTATTAATGCATGAGGGGATGCATAAATCATTATTAGATTATTATGGGTATGGAATAGATGAATTTATCTTGCCTTTTTTTCCTAATGAATATTCAAATAGTATTCTTGGGGGTATTCAACCAAGTACAGAAAGGCATGATCCTAAAAAATATTCTCGGGTGCTAATGGCTGGGCCAATTGGTGATGTAGCACTTGCTGAAACAATTGGTTATAACTTAAGAAGAGGAAATATCCCTAGAAGATACCAAAGTTTTTTTGCTACAGCATCTTTATTATCACGTACAGAATTGTTGTGTAATGCGTTTCAAGGTATGTCAGAGCCTTCAATGTTAGGCAATGATTTTGCTTATTTTTCATATTTAACCAAAACAGACCCTCAGAGGTGGTTTAATCTTGTTGCTCTTTATACTGCAATAAGTATTCCAAAAATGATTGATGAAGCAAAAGTTGCAGCAGGAATAAAATCTTTTGAAAGAGCTGAGACTAAAAAAGGCGCCTTGATTACTTATCCTTCAAAACATGGGCTTAGTTTTTCTTGGATAAATCAATTCTAATATTGTAACTAGGTAGTAGTTACAAATAGTAAGGTTTATATACTGATTTTGCGCTTATTCTACATGGAAAAGATATTAAACATATTAGAAAGAACATTGATAGTGTTTGTCATATTTTCATTAGGAATTTTAGTTGGAGTAGCTATAACTGGCAACTTTTTTGGCCTAGAGATTCCGAGCGGAATTTTTCAATATCAAGAACAGGGTATTCCTAGTGATAGAATTTTAGAACAAGATATTCAAATTTTACCTGACAAAATTATAATCAACATTAAGGACACTAGTATATCAAGATATGCTGATACAGGCAGTATGATACCTATAATTGATGAAGGTGCAAATGGAATAAGAATAATTCCAAAAAGTGAAAGTGATATACAGGTTGGAGACATAGTCACATTTGAACAAGATGGTATATTAATAGTTCATAGAGTAGTGGAAATCGGTGAAGACACTATTGGAACATACTTTATAACAAAAGGAGACAATAATGCTTTTTCAGACGGAAAAATAAGATTTAATCAAATAAGATATTTGACTATTGGAGTTTTAT
>WOR8_10000446_pt1 | contig 55015 bp, 51 predicted proteins | sample DeeMarSeWOR38_10_FD_19890 | JGI IMG/M metagenome (IMG submission 19890)
AGCTGCTCGGCAACGATGCTTTTAACTTGTTCTTCAATACTGCTCATAGTGGTAGCTTCTCCTGAGAAGACTCATTCAAAATCTCGCCACGGCGTACGCATCCTGCGTCACCGAGCCGTTCATGCCGTTCCTGGGCGATTCGTACGCCGCGCCCGCGATGCCCGGGCACTCCGCCAATTCGGCGATAAGCCCTTGATAAAACAAGGTCCTCCCTATCCGTGGCCCGGTATTGTAAGTGAATCCATAGTGGCAATCTATACGCGGGCGCGCCGAATTTGCCTCAATTCAATCCATCAGCATGCCGCCGTTTACGTGCAGCGTTTCGCCGGTCACGTAGGCGGCCGCCTGCGATGCCAGAAACAGCACGGCATTGGCGATATCTTCGCTCTCGCCGAGCCTGCCGAGTGGTACCTGCGCAAGCATCGCGTTGCGCTGCTCTTCAGGCAGGACGCGGGTCATATCGGTGTCAATGAAACCCGGCGCAACCACGTTCACCGTGATATTGCGCGAACCGATCTCGCGCGCGAGCGACTTGGAAAAACCGATGATGCCCGCTTTGGCCGCCGCGTAGTTCGATTGCCCGGCATTGCCCATCACACCGATCACCGACGCGATATTGATGATGCGTCCCTTCTTTGCCTTCATCATCCCGCGCAGGCAGCCCTTGCAGAGGCGGTATACACCGGTGAGATTCGTCGAGATCACCTCGTCCCATTCCTCCGCCTTCATGCGCATGAGCAGGTTGTCGCGCGTAATGCCCGCATTGTTGACGAGGATGGTCGGTGCGCCCTCGTTCGACTGGATGTCCTTCAAGGCGGCTTCGACCGAGTCTTCGTCCGCGATGTTGAGCGCAATGCCGCGACCGTGGTTGCCGAGTGTGTCCCCGATCGCGCTCGCACCACTGTCGCTGGTGGCGGTCCCGATGACGGTGGCGCCGGCGCCGGCCAGCGCGGCGGCAATCGCGGCGCCGATCCCGCGGGAAGCCCCGGTTACCAGTGCAACCTCACCGTCGAGTGCCGTTGCGCTAAATAGACTGCTCATACTCGTTCCTTCGTCACGGCATGCTCCGCGTTCTGGTTGATTGTTCTCGAGGCGAATTATATAGGCGCCCTGCCCCGGACTCTAATCAGCATCGCCGCGACCACGGTTCCCCCGATTACGCCGTAGAGGTGGGCATCGACGATGACGGCGCCCCCTGACGTTGTTTCCGAGCCCGGCAGCGGCCCGGCGAACTGCTCCCAGGCCAGCTTGCCGGCCACGACGACGGCCAGTATCAGGGCTTCGCCACTGCGCGCGGCGATGCCCGCCACGATGCCGGCCCCCAGCATGCCATGCAGCAGCCCGGAAAGGCCCACGTACCATTCGAGCGACGGCGCACCGAACCACAGGCCGAGGTCGATCGCGCCGACGGATCCTGCCATGACCCAGAGCCACTGTTTCCAGTCGAACGCCCGGCCCACCAGGAACCAGACCAGCACGAGGCCCGCGAGGTTGAGCACGGTGTGAGAAACACCGAGGTGCACGAGGTGCCCGGTGAGCAACCGCCAGAGCTCGCCAGCGGCGATACCGCTGCGCTCGAAACGCAGCCATTCACGCCCGGTTTCGCCGGTGAAAAGCAGGATCAGGGCAATCAGCACGACGCTGCCGGGCACCAGCCAGGCGAGCGTTGGCAAGGCGCCGAGGCGTGTTTCCTCGCCTTTGCTTAACCCCATGTTTGGTATACTGACGTTTCAACCGACAGCGAGTCAATTTCGGCCGGTTCCGCCGGCCCTCGTGTTACGGCGAAATCCTCTGGAGCATACCGTGAGTAAAGACATTAGGCAGTGGCGCAGTAACCGGCGCCAGCGCGGTTTCACCCTGATCGAGATCATGGTCGTCGTGATCATTATCGGTATTCTGGCGGCGATCGTGGCGCCGAACGTGATCGGCCGTGTGGACGACGCGCAGATCACGAAGGCCAAGGCCGAAATATCGAATATCGAGAACGCGCTCAAGTTCTATCGGCTCGACAACTTCCAGTACCCGACGTCGGAGCAGGGTCTCGAGGCGCTGGTCACCAAGCCGGCGGATCCGACCGTCACCAACTGGAAGCCGGGCGGCTACCTCGATCGCGTTCCAAAGGACCCCTGGGGCAACCCCTACCAGTACCTTAACCCAGGTAACAATGGCGAGATCGACATATATACGCTCGGCCGTGACGGCAGGCCGGGTGGCGAAGGCATCGATGCCGATATCGGAAACTGGAACATCGAGTAAGGTTATCGAAGGCGGGCCGGCGATGATTCGCCTGCACGGACGCAGCGGCGGCTTCACGCTGATCGAGATACTCGTCGTGATCGTGATCATCGGCATTGTCATGTCCATCGCGATGCTGTCGATCACGCTCGTGGGCGGCGACAGCCAACTGCGCGAGGAAGCCCAGCGGGTCGTCTCGCTCGTCGAGGTTGCGCAGGACGAGTCGCTGCTGCAGGGGCGCGAATTCGGCCTGGAATTCATGCAGGGCGCATACCGCTTCGTCGAATTCGATCCGCTCACCCGCCAGTGGGGCGAGATCATCGGCGACGATACCCTGCGGTTGCGGCAGCTCCCGGAAGAACTCGAACTGGAGCTGTTCATCGAGGACCGGCGCGTGTTGCTGAAGGCCGACCCGGCGCAGATGAAGTCCGGCGAGGAGGACCGGCGCGGCATTGAGCAATACGCGCCCCATGTCCTGATCTATTCGAGCGGCGACATGTCCCCGTTCGAGATCCACTTCGTGCGCCGCATCGACGACAGCCTGCTGGCGGTGCGTGGAGACTTCGCGGGACAGCTCGAAATCGTCACGCCGGAGGGATCGATGTGACCCTTCCCCGCCGCACGATCGGGTTCACGCTGATCGAGGTCATGGTTGCGTTGGTGATCGTATCGCTGGCGCTCGCCGGGGTCGCCGCCAGCATGGGGCAGATGATCGACACGGCCAACACGATGCGGGACCGCACCTTCGCGAGTTGGATCGCACAGAACAAGATCACCGAAATGCGGATTGCGGGCGTAATCCCGGAAGTCGGCGAAAGCAGCGGCGATGTCGACTACGCCAACACGAGCTGGGACTGGACAGCCAACGTTTCGGAAACCGGGGTCGAGAACCTGATGAAAGTCGACGTCGCCGTTTCTTACGCCGGATCCGATGCCACGGTGTTCAAGGTAACCGGCTTCATCGGCGAACCGGTGGCGCCTGGACAGGGCAATCTTGCGTGGAACTCCGGGCAGCCGGACCGGGGTCAGCAACAGTGATCGCGCGACGGACCTACGGTTTTACGCTGATCGAAGTACTCGTCGCGATGGCGGTTTTCGGTGTGCTCAGTGTCGTCGCGTACATGGCGCTCGGCCAGACCCTTGCGAATGCCGACATGCTCGGCGAGCGAATGGAGCGGCTGGAAGCAATCCAAAGGACCATCCGCTACCTGGATGCCGATCTGATGCAGGCGGCGCCGCGTCCCGTACGCGGTCTTCTCGGCGATGGCTACGAGCCCGCGATACGTTCCAGCTTCGGCTCGGAGTATGCCCTCGAAGTAACTCACGGCGGCTGGACCAACCCGGCAGGCCTGCCCCGGGGCACGCTGCAGCGCAGCGCATACCGCCTCGAGAATGGCGAGCTCCGGCGCTTCCACTGGCGCGTCCTGGACCGCACCATCAACAACCAACCGGTCGAATCGCTGCTGCTCGACGGCGTCGAGAGCATCGAGTTCCGCTACCTCACGGCCGACGGGGAGCCATCGGAACAGTGGCCGCCTGCGAACGTGCCGGGACCGGCCGGGTTTCGCCTGCGGCCGCGGGCCGTCGAGGTTGTGCTGACACTGACCGACGAGGGGGAGATCCGGCGCCTCGTGGAGATGGCGCCGTGAAACCGCCTTTCCGGCAGCGCGGCGTCGCATTGATTACCGCGATCCTGATCACGGCACTGGTAAGCAGCGTGGCGTTGAACCTGGCCTGGGACAACGCACTGGACCTGCGGCGCACCATGACACTCCTCTACCGGGACCAGGCCGTGCAGGTTGCGATGGGCGCGGAAAGCTGGGTGCAGTCGATACTCGGCGACGACCTCGCGGAAACGGAGACGGATCACCTCGGCGAGATCTGGGCCAGCGAGCTGCCGGGCCTGCCGGTGCAGAGCGATGTCGTACAGGGCGAGCTGTTCGGCGTCATCGAGGACCTGCAGGGGCGCTTCAACATCAATAACCTCGTCGACCAGAACGGCGAGATCGACGAACTCGCGCTCGAGCAGTTCCGGCGCCTGCTGCTGGTGCTGGAACTCGACCCGCGAATTGCGGGCATCGCCGCGGACTGGATCGACGCCAACCAGGAGGCCGGTTTCCCGGATGGCGCCGAAGACGCGATCTACACCGGTTTCATCCCCGCTTATCGCACGCCGAACCTGCCCATAACGCATGCGACGGAATTGGCCGCCCTTGAGGGCATGGACAAGGAGAGCTTCGACATCCTGGCTCCCCACATCGTCGCCCTGCCCGGGCGCACGGGGATCAACGTGAACACGGCGACCGCCGCGGTGCTGCAGTCGCTGGACGAGAACCTGACGGCGTCCGATGTCGAAAGCCTGATCTCGGAGCGTGAGAATGGCGGTTTTGCCGACCTGCAGAACACCTTCTCGACACTCGTGGCGCCCGAGGTTCTGCCACAATTGGAGGAAACGACGAGCTATTTTCAATTGAGGTTGGTCGTGCAGATTGCTACGGTTCGCATCATCTATTTCAGTACGTTGCAGCGGGGTGCCACGGGACAGGTCGTACCCATCCTGCGCAGCCTAGGAACTACCTGACGATGGCGGAATTTCTGGTCATTCGGCTCGGCGCCGACGAAAACGCCCATGCGAGCTGGATCGCGGTGGACGACGCGGGAACGCGCCGTACACCGCCGGTCATGGGACCGCTCGAGGAAGCACAGAAAGACGTGGGTGACCGCGAGGTCATCGTGCTGGTGCCCGCCGGGGAGACCTCGACGCTCACCTGTGACCTGCCGGCGAAAGGCGCGCGGCTGCGGGCGGCGCTGCCGTTCGCGCTCGAGGAGCAGGTCGCGGACGAAATCGAGAATCTCCACTTCGCTCCGGGGCCGCGGCGCGCCGCGGGCGATCTTCCGGTGGTCGTCGTCGCTCATGACAAGATGAGCGCCTGGCTCGCACAGTTGCAGGAAGCCGGTATCCGGCCCGCTCGCCTGATTCCCGAAGATCACGGCCTCGCCTTCGTACCCAATACCCTGAGTATGCTGGTTGCCGAAAATCAGGTCGTATTCAACAACGGCGCCGATCTCGCGTTCGTCATGCAGGGCGTGACGCCGGTCGATGCGTTGATGGCGGCCGGCATTCTCGGCGAAAACGGCCTGGCCGACGCGGCGACCGAGAACCCGAGGCACCTGCTGGTCTACTGCGAACCGACGGAGGAGCAGCGTTTCTCGGAGGAATGGAGCCGGCTTCGGCACTACCTCGACAGCGTCGACATCAATCTCCTGCCCGATGGCGTCTTGCCGCGGCTGGCCGTTACGGTCGCAAGCGGTTCCGGCGTCAACCTCCTGCAGGGGCGTTACGGCGAGAGCACGGACGTCGGTGCGCTGGTGAGGCCGTGGCGCTATGTTGCGATGCTGCTTGTCGCACTGGGCATTCTCGGCATAGTGGGCAAAGGCGTCGACTATGTCCGGCTGACGTCCGAAGAAGCGGCCCTGAAAGAACAGTTCACCGCCGAGTACCGCAAGATCCGCCCCGACGATACGCGCGAAGTGATGGATCCCGTCGGCACGGTCACCTCGATCCGTCGCAGTTTCGGTGCGCCGGGCTCGGCCCCGGCGGTGTTCCTGCCGTTGCTGCAGCAGCTCGCCCTGGCCATGCAGGAAAACAAGGATGCCGACATCCAGGCAATCAGCTATCGCGCCGGGGTCGTCGACGTGCGCTTGACGGCGCCCGACGTCGCAACGCTCGATAGGATCGAGAAAGGCATCAGTCAGTCCGATCGCTTCAACGCAACGATCCAGTCGACGGACCGCGTCGGCGACGAGGTCAACAGCCGCATCCAGATTCGCGAGGTGGGGTCATGAGAGACTGGTTCGAATCCCTCGAAGCCAGGGAGCGGCTGTTCGTCGTCCTGGGTGCCGTCATCGTCTCGATCGCGCTGCTCTGGGGACTGATCTGGGTACCGCTGGACAAGGGCCACCGTGACGTCAAGCAACGCGTCTCCACCTGGGAGCGATCGTTGGCCGAGTTGCGGCCGCTCGCTTCCATGCCCAGGCCGCAGAACGGCTCCCGGCCCGCTTCCGCGGCCGCCGCGGCGCAGTCGCCGGTCGTCGTCGTGGACTCGACGCTGCGGACTCACGGACTCGGGCAGCCGAAGCGCAGCCAGCCCACGCCGAACGGCATCCGCGTCGAGTTCGAGAACGTGGCGTTCGACAAGCTCGTGGTGTGGCTCGGCGATCTGAGCAGTCAGTACGGCATGGAGGTACAGGCCGGCAGCCTGTCCACTGCCACACCGGCAAGCCCGGGCCGTGTCAACGCCACGCTGACTCTCGAACGGTCGCTTTGACGGTCAACCCGAAAACGCTCGTCGCCGCTGGGCTGCTGGCTTTCGTCGCGGCGTTCGTTGGCCTGTTCCCTGCGCGGGTCGCCTACCACTGGTTCGCCCCGCCTGCGGTCCAGTTGAGCGGCCTGCAAGGCACGATCTGGTCGGGTTCCGCCGCGGAGGTATCGGCGGCAGGCCTGTATCTGCGCAACCTGAAATGGCGCCTGCAGCCGCTGCGCCTGTTTACCGGCAGGCTTGGCGCCAGCCTGGAAGCGAGCCCGTCTTCGGGTTTCATCGAAGCTGACGTCGCGGCCGGCCTCGGCGGCGATATCGCGCTCGCGAACGTCAATGCGTCGTTGCCACTGCGCGACTTCGCGCCGATCGTGCGCGTGCCCGGCCTGTCCGGAAATGCGAGCCTGCAGTTCGAGGAGTTGCGCTTTCGGGACGGGTTGCCGATCGCCGCCACAGGTACGCTGGCCGTCGCCGATCTCGTGGCGCCGACGGTCGATCCCGCCCCAATCGGTAACTATCGCGCCGAGTTCTTCACCGACGACAATGCGGTGGTCGCCAGTATCGAAGACGTCGGCGGCGCGTTCGATCTCGCGGCCAGCCTGACGCTTTCGCCGGATCGGAATTACCAGTTCATCGGCAAGGTCGCGGCGACGGACAGCACGTCGGAAAAACTGCGACAGCAATTGCGCTTCCTCGGTTCGCCGAACGAGCGCGGCCAGCACGATATCCGCCTCGAGGGTCAGCTGTAGGCCGGGACATCCACCTCGACGAAGGCCTGCAGTAGCGGGAAATACAATGCGCAACGCACGTCCACACCCCGGTAGGCGCGATACAGGGTCGAGTAGCGTTGCAGCTGATCGCGATAACGGTCCGCCTCCGCCGCCAGGAATCCTTCCAGGTTGCCGCCTTCGTGGGTACTCGTCTTGTAGTCCACGAGCCAATGGTCGCCGTCGTCGTCGATACGAATACGGTCCAGGATTCCCGATTCGATCGCGCCGTTGACGATGCCGCTGAGGGCGAGTTCCGCGTGTCCGTCACCGCTCAGAAGCCATCGACCGCGCGGATCTGCGCGCACGCCCTCGAGCGCAGCGTCAACCCTGTCGCGGATGCGCGCCATCGTCTCGCCGCGAGCAATTCCGAGTTCGCGCAACCAGCGCTCGGTGGTGTCCGCGTAACCCGCATCGGCGAGCGCGTCCGCTCCCCCGCCCTTTTGCACGGCAAACTGCAGCCAGCGGTGCACGACGGTGCCGGCGATCCTTGCCTCGGAACCGACCCAGTCGAAGTCGACGGCACGTATTTCACCGTCTGCCTGCAGTGCCGGTGTCTGTCCCGGTACCGTCGCCACTTCGGGTAGCCGCCACACGGGCTCCAGGCAGCGGCGCACCGGGAGCAGCCACTGGTCGACGCGGGACGCAGCGGTCTCCGCCAGTTGCGGCTCGAAGGCCTGTGCGAACTGCGGTTCGACGGCCGGCCACAACAGGCTGAGCAGGCTCCTGGCGTCCGGCGCCCGAAAGGACTCTCCATCCGGGCTGACCACGGTATGACCGAGCACATGCAGGCTCTTGCGCGCGCGTGTGCAGGCCACGTATAGCAGTCGACCGACCTCGTGGCGGTCCTTCTCCGCCTCGGTGAGCTCGATAAATCGGTGGATCGGGTCGTTCTCGAGGTCCGCGCGTCGACCGACCGGGCTGATGATTTTCTCCTCCTCGCCGTGTTCGACGGGCAGGTCGAACCAGCTCAGCACGGAACGGTCGCTTTTCCTCGGTATGCGCCCGAGGCCGTAGAGCAGGACGTGATCGAACTGCAGCCCCTTGGCCCGGTGCATGGTCATGACCTGCAGCCGTGCCGAAGCGTTGTTCGAAACCCGCTCGAGATCGAGCTGCGCCTCGAGTTCGGCCACGTCGTGCAGCGTGCCGGCAACCTCCAGCTTTTCGAGCACATCCAGGTAGCGGTAGACGTTCTCGACGTCCCCTGCCCCTTCCAGCAGTGCCGGTCCCCCGAGGGCCAGCCAGGCCCGCTCGGTGCGTTCCCTGAGGGAGGCCGACCGCGATGTCGACCGCAAGGACTCGAGCACCGGCAGGGCTCGCTGCAGCGACGCGCGCGCGCCTTCGGCTATCGCGTCGAGCCGCTCGGCGTCGTGCAGGAGTTCCCAAACGGTGCTTTTCGTGTCGTTGACGACAAGCGCGTGCAGGTCGCACCAGTCCCAGCCGATCCAGGGTGCGCGCAACAGGGCCAGCCACGCGAGGCGATCGCAGGGATGGACGAGAGCGCGCGTCAGGGCCAGCAGATCGATGATCTCCGGCAGATCGGTGAGCCGGTCGATGTCGACGGCCTGGTAGTCGATACCGGCCTCTCTCAGGCGCGGCAGCAGCGCAGCGAGTTGCGTGCGGCCGCGGACCAGCACGGCCATGTCGTCGTCCGGGTTGCGGTCCAGCGTCTCGGCGATAATGCGGACGCCCTGGTCGGCTTCACGGGCCGGGTCGGCGCCGAACAAGGGGTAGACGCGGCATTCCCCCTCCGTGCTGAGCGCGGGCACCGCTTCGGCATAGGAGACGGCGCCGCGCGCCGGGTCGTCGAGCGCCGGAAGTACCTGCGCGAAGACCGTGTTGAACCAGTGCACGAGGAACTCGCCCGAGCGAAAGTTCCTGCGTAACAACAGTCGCTCGAGTTGCAGTGCACCGATGCCCTTACGCTGCGCGAGCAGGAACTGCGCGACTTCGGCGTTGCGGAAGCGGTAGATGGACTGCATCGGATCGCCGACGCAAAACAGGGTACGCCCGTCGCCCGGCTCCCAGCCTCCGGTCAGTGCCTCGAGCATGCGGTACTGGGCACGCGAGGTATCCTGCATCTCGTCGACGAGCAGGTGTCTTACCTGGTAATCGAGCAGCAATGCCACGTCGCCGGGGCTCTCGGCGGAGCCCAGGGCGTCATCGGCGGCAAGCGCGATCTCGATGTAATCAGTTACGCGATTTGCGTTGAACAGCTGCTTGAGTTCAGCGACCGCCGTGGGCAGCAATCGGAACAGCGCGAGCAGCACCGACCATTGCTCGTCGCTGTAAGTGACGGGCGGCAACGATCGTACACCATGCACCACGCCGGCGAGTGCCGGGTTGCGCGACGCCGATTCGATCAGGTCGTACAGCGCGTCCTTCTGGCCGGCGTCGCCTGGCGGAAAGCCGTCGTTCACATTGACCCGTTTGCGCCAGCTTCCCGCCGCTGTGAGCAGCAACGCGGCGATGCCGTGCCATGCGGCCAGCGTATCGACGGAGGCTGCCGGCAATGCCGACAGCTCGCGCAACGCGGCGACGGGATGATTCGTCTTGCCGGCGGCGCCGAGGTTGTCCGCTGCGTAAGCGGCAAGCCGCAGCAGCTCCGGCACGAGTTCACGTGGAAACGTGTCGCGCAACTTCAGAAGCTGTGATTCGACCACACTGCGGAGGTTGCTCTCGAGCTTGTTGCGCAGGGCCGCAGGGTCCAACGCCTGGCCGCTACCGATGAATGGCAGCCACTGGTCGCGCGTTTCGAGCATCCGCGACAGGTAACCGACATACAGCGACGTATTGTTGTCGAGATGCAGCAGAACGTCCCGAACGGCACTGCGGGTTTCACCGGGCTCGGTCAGCCAGTCGAGCGTCACCGCCGCTGCCGCGCGGTAGAGCCCCTTGATCTCGGCGTCGTCGGCAACCGTATTGCCGCTGGCCGCGCCCCCGGTGAGCGGCTGCATCCGAGCGATCGACGCGTTGAGGGAATCCAGCGTCTGGATGCGCATGCGCCGCGGATTCGCGACGAGCTGCCAGCTTTTTTGTCGATCACGTTCGAGCGCGGCGTCGGCGGCGTCGGCGGTGATGCGCTCGTGCGGTGCCTCGGGGACGATGCCCCGCTGCGATCGCAGCAAGGCCTGCAGTACCCGGTACTGCATTTCTGCCGCGGCTTTGCGGGTAAACGTGATTGCGATGATCTCTTCGGGCGCTTCGACCGTTGCGAGCAAACGCAGGTAGCGCTGTATCAGCAATTCCGTCTTGCCGGAGCCGGCAGGCGCCTGCACGATGAACGAACGCGTTACGTCCAGGGCGTCATTGCGCGCCTGTGCGTCCGCGGCAAGCAGTGCGTCATCGTGCGTCACGGCGGAGCTCCCCGAAACGTGACAGGATGTTCAGAGGCCGTGCATCGCGCAGGGTTTGCCAGTAACGGATGCGCACGTCGCCGGCGGCGAATTCGGTTGCTGCCTGTTCGACATCCCGCGACCAGCGTGCGAGTGCCTCTTGCCAGTCGTCCTCGCCCATGGCATCGCGGCCGCTGGCGTCGAGAAACGTTTCACGGCTGTCGACGTTGTAAAAGCCGAGAGCCGCCACCGGCTCCCCGGCTGCAATCGCGTACACGACCAGCTGCGCGTCGGTCGGGTCGCCGTTGCCGTCCAGGAACTTCCTGCGACCGCCCGTCTTGTAGTCGAGTATCGCTATGCCGCCGTCGTCATAGCGATCGATGCGATCGATCCGCAAATCCAGCCGCACGCCGGCCATGACGAACTCCGTTGCCTGTTCCACTGCATGAACGCGAAAGGCGCCGCGCTGCAGATCGACGGTAACCAGTTCGTGCAACAGCCGCGTGACGCGCTGTCGTTCGAGCAAAAACAGTTCCCTTAGCACGCTGTCGGTGTAGCGTTCGTAGCGCGGGAATGCCCTGGCAACCGCTTCAGCCAGCCGTTGCTCGAGTTCGTCACCGCGCCAGGCGCGCAGGTCCGCCTGCGTCGGTCGCTCGCCGTACAGGTGATACGCAGCAGCATGAATCAGGTTGCCGCGGAGAATCGGCGACAAGCCCGGCATGATCGGCCGCAGCGTGGAAATTCCGAGACGCCCCTGTACGAATGCGCTGAACGGCTCGTTCATCTGCCACTGGATCGTGGCTGCGCCACCCGCCACCGACTCACCGACCGATACGGGCGGCACGGGGTCGGCGCCCAGGGCAACGGCTGACGCAAGGCCGCAAAGCTTCCGGGCGTGCCACCCCGGATCTGGTGGCGCATCCTCGGTGACGGTGTCTGCCAACAGGGCCGTCACGGCTTCGACCTCGTCGCCGCTGCGTTCCGGATAACTGCAGATGCACTCGGGTGCACTGGCGCGCAAGCGCTCGATCACCCGTTTAGCATAGGCAGCCGTGTCTTCGGGATCGGCATCGGGCATGCCGTAGTGGCGCTGCAGGCGCCGGGAGATCAGTGCCGTCGGCCTTCCCGCCGGCGGCCACCGGCTCGCAGTAAGCCCCGTTATCCACAATCGGTCGAACTCCATTCCGGCCGCTTCGAGCGGGCCCAGCACCTCGACGACCGCGCCTTCCATCTCTGGCTGGAACACCGTGTCGGCCGCCATTCCCCGCAGCTGGCCAACCGCGTGCCCGAGCGTCATCCGCGGCACCACGAGTTCCAGGCGTGCGAGATCGTTCAGGAGATCGCGCCATCGATTCACGAGCTGGAAGTCAGCGCTTTCGAGCGTGGCCGCGCCTGGCCAGCCGAACTCCTCCAGCAGCGTGTCCACGACCTGTGCCCACTGCGCAGGGGACCTCTCGTCCCGTGCCGTGCGACGGACGTCGGCGAGTTTGCCGAGCCGTGTCAGCCAGTCGGCGGCATCGTGCGTCGTTTCGCGCTCGCCGAACGCGCGCAAGAACAGTTCGGGCGTCCACTCACGGTCGGGAATCCGGCGCAGCTCGAGCTCCAGACGGGCCCTGGCATCGGTGTTCGCCAAACCCAGGAACGGCGCTCTCAGCAGCAGGCTCAGGTCGCGGCCGCCGATTGCGCTGTGCGTCCAGCGCAGCAGCAGCAATGCGATCTCGATGGCCGGGTAGTCGAGCAGTCGCCGGCCAAATGACACGTTCGCAGCCGCAAGCTGCCGGCCTGCGGCGTATTGCCAGCCCGGCGCAAGGCCTTCACGCACCAACCGCCCTGCCCGCGCAGCATCCTGTTCGAGGCCGGACACGACGATGCCCAGCCGTAGGTCGGGATCGCTTTCGAGCTGGGTACGCGCCCAGCGGCCCGCGGTGCGCAATTCTGCGTCCGGTTCTTCGCAGGCGATCACGGCAGCCGTGCCCGGAGATCGTGTCGCCGTCGTCGTCTCGACATGGCTGCCGTGCTGCCGCAGTACGGCGATGAGGGATTCCGCCTCCGGGGTCAGGCGGTCGAAACCTGCGAGCAGGACCCGTTGCGGCAGGTCCAGGCGCCCGGCTCCCACTGCAGTGATCACTGCTTCGCCGAGCATCGCTTCGTCGATCCAGTTTTCCTCGGCAAGCCGCTCGCGGTAGCGCGACACGGCAGCAGCGAATACGCGCTGGTCGCGGCTGCTCGCAGCGGCAACGCACTCATCGACTGGAACCCGCCACTCGTGGAGGCTCTTCCAGGCATCGCGCGCGTGGCGCGACAGGCCGGGGATATTCACCAGCGGATCGCGGATCACCTCTTCGAGAACCTGTTCCCAGAGAACCCGGCCCTGGTGTGTGTTGAGCCGTGCGGGTATCGATCCGGGCACGGCCGAGCTGGACAGCCGGGACAGCCAGTCCGGCCACGCGAGGATGACGGGCGTTAGCCAGGCGCTGTTACCCAGCGCAATCTGCCTGGCGTTGTATGCACTCGTCAGCTGCCGGGCAAGGCGCCGGCTCGCGGTCACTACCTGTGACGAGTCGTCGCAGACATCGGGTAACCAGCCATACATGGCTCAGGCGTGTTGAACCAGCACGTCGTCGATGCGATCGAATACCGTATGCAGCGTGTCGGGATCGGGCAGCGTGGTGATCCGGAAGTGGTCCGTATAGGGCGTGTTGAAGCTGCTGCCCGGTGCGACGAGGACATGACGTTTCTCCAGCAGTTCGAGCGCGAACTGCTGGTCGTCGAGCTTGCCGGCGAAACGTTTGTGCAGCCTGACGAACGCGTACATGGCACCCATGGGCGCAACGAGGCTCAGGTACGGGCTCCCGGCTACACGCTCGATGATGCATTGCCGGGACTGGTACAGGCGGCCGCCCGGCTGTACCAGTTCGCCGATGCTCTGGAAGCCGCCCAGCGCGGTTTGCACCGCCCACTGCCCCGGCACGTTGCTGCACAGGCGCAGCGCTGCAAGCAACTCCATGCCGTGGATGTAGCCGCGTGCCCGCTCGATGTCGCCGCCGAAAACGCACCAGCCGACCCGGTAACCGCAGGCACGGTAGACCTTGGACAAGCCCGAATACGTGAGACATACCACGCCGTCGCCGGCCAGCGTCGCGAACGGAATGAACTCGGCGTCGTCGTAGACCATCTGGTCGTAGATCTCGTCCGCGAGCACGATGATCCCGGTGTCTGCTGCAATGTCGGCAACCTGTTCCAGCGTCGACCGGTCGTAGACCGCGCCGCTCGGATTGTTCGGATTGATGAGCACGATCGCACGCGTGCGGTCGCTGATCAGCTCGCGAATCTTCGCCGGGTCCGGCATGAAGCCGTTCTCCGGCGTGCAGTCGTAGTAACGGGGCACGCCGCCGTTCAGTACGACGGCCGCCGACCACAACGGGTAGTCCGGGCTGGGTACCAGCACCTCGTCACCCGGGTTAAGCAGGGCGCGCAGCGACAGGTCGATGAGCTCGCTGACACCGTTGCCGATGAACACCTCATCGGCACTGACATGGTGGATGCCGCGATTCTGCTGTTGCATGACGACGGCTTCGCGCGCCGGGAAGATGCCCTTCTGGTGGCTGTAGGCTTCGGCCTGGCCGAGATTCTCGATCATCGCGAGGCGCATCGTTTCCGGCGTCCTGAATCCGAACAGGCCGGGATTGCCGATGTTCAGAGAGATGATCTCGTAGCCGCGCTTCTCAAGCTCGCTGGCATGATGCGCGAGTTGGCCGCGAATCTCGTACTTGACCTCGCCAAGCGCCGTACTTGCGGCAATGTCAGCGCGGACTTGCCTGCCCTTGTTAATTGTCGTGACGTTCAAATCGTTCCCGCTTCCCGAAGCTCTGCAATGGTCTGCTCAGAATAGCCCAACCAGTCCGCCAATACTTCCCCCGAATGTTGCCCGAGCAGTGGCGGTGCCGAGCGGTAGCTGACCGCATCGGCAGAAAAACGTACCGGGTTGGCGACAGTCGGCAGTTCGGGGTTGTAGGGGTGTTTCAGTGTCTGCACGAGCCCGCACTCCGCGGCGTATTCGCCGGAGAATACCTCGCCGATGTCGTTGATCGGGCTGCATGGCACGCCGGCCTCGCCGAGGCTCCGGATCCAGTGATCCGACGACTCGCGTTCGAAGGCTTTGCTCAAAGTGGCGATGAGTTCCTCGCGGTTGGCAAGGCGCTCTGCATTGCGTTGAAACCGCGGATCGACGGCGAGCTCGGGAAGCCCGCAGCAGCTCGCGCACGCGGCGAACTGGCGGTCGTTGCCGACGGCGACCATGACGTGACCGTCCGCGGTCGCAAAGGCCTGGTAGGGGACGATATTCGGGTGAGCCGTACCGAGACGTCCCGGGATCTCGCCCCCCACGAGGTAATTCATTGCCTGGTTCGCGAGCCAGGCGACCTGGCTGTCGTACAGCGGCACCTCGATCGATTGACCCCGACCGCTCGCCGAGCGCTCGTGCAGAGCTGCGAGGATCGCCGTGGCAGCGTACATGCCACACATGATGTCGGCGATCGCGACCCCGACTTTCTGCGGCTCGCCGCCCTGCTCCCGCGGGCCGCCCGTGATGCTCATCAGGCCTCCGGAAGCCTGGATCATCGCGTCGTAGCCCGGCTCGCGCCCGCGTGAACTGCTTTGCGCAAACGCAGAAATCGTGCAAACGATCAGCCCGGGGTTCTGCTCCCGGAGCTGCTCGGCATCAAGCCCCCAACGTTGGAGTGTTCCGTATTTGAAGTTCTCGACGATGACGTCGCTCTTGGCGGCAAGTTCACGCACCAGCGCCTGCCCGCCTGCGCAAGACAGGTCCACGGTCAGGGAGCGCTTGTTGCGGTTGGTGGCAAGAAAGTAAGCCGACTCGCGTGCAGATTCGCCGGCCTTACGCTGCAGCCAGGGGGGTCCCCAGTGGCGGGTATCGTCGCCCGCGCCCGGCCGTTCGACCTTGACAACGTCGGCGCCGTAATCGCCAAGCAGCTGCGTGGCCCACGGCCCGGCCAGCACGCGGGAAAGATCGAGTATCCGGACTCCGGTCAGGATTCCGCTCATACGCGGGCTCCAGGCACTAAAAACCCGGCCAGCTGTGAAGCTGGCCGGGCGGGTCCGCACGGAGATTGCGGATTGCGTGACCAAGATGCCCTTTCTAACGGGGGCAAATCAGTCCAGCTCTTCTACCTCGGCGCTCTCGACATCTTGAGTCGCCGGGGCTGGTTCGTTGGCCGGTTCCTTCTTTCCGAACCTGACCAGTAGTGCGTCGTATTCTTCGGGCGTCAATTGTGTGATCGCCGCAATGCGAATGCGCTCAGGCCCGAAGCCGTCATCGACGAGGATATCGTCAAAGCCGCCGCAGATCCGACCACTCGTGGAGCGGAAGCCGATTTTCCACGATGATCTCAGGCCAGTCGCGCGGCGGCTGAGCGTGACGTGGTACTTCCGATTGGCTTGCGCCGTGACCACGAGATTGGTCTCGTCCAGTACCCGATAGTCTCGGATAGTCCCAGTCGAGATGCAATCGGAACGGCCCGTCGCGGTCGCCGTTTCATCCCCCAGGGAGGGCTCCGAACCACCTGCACAAGCTGCCAAAATACATGAAAAATAAAGGATAAATATTTGTTTATAAAACATTTATAACCTGCAGTAGTGCCGTACCGCTGCGCGCCGGCGCGGCTCCGCACGGCGCTGGCCGGAAACCGGATCCAGCGCTGTTCGAGGCGTTAAGTTTACGCCGATTCCGCAGATCGGGCGGCCGCAATTCTACCTATTGCCCGGTTGGCCAGCTATCGGCCTCGCGGGGTCCCGAATCCACTCGCTCCAGGAGCCGATATAGACCCGCGGCTCATGGTAGCCTGCCAGGAGGCCCGAAATCGCGAGGTGGCAGGCGGTTACCCCGGAACCGCACATCACGCCCCACTCGGCCGCCGGGTCCCCGCCAAGCACGGCTGAGAGCCGCTCGCGTAAGGGCTCGGCACCCAGCCAGGTGCCGTCTGCGCCGAGGCAATCGCTAAAAGGCAGGTTTCTGGCGCCCGGGATATGGCCGGCTCTCGTGTCAATTGGCTCAGCTTCGCCCCGATAGCGGGCGGCGTCGCGCGCATCGACCAGCAGCAAGTCGCGCTGTGCATCGAGCCGCCCTGCGATCTCCTCCGACGTCAGGATCCGCTGCGTTTGTACCAAACCCCGAAACTCGCGCCGCTCCGCCTCCCTTGCGCCACTCTCGAGCGGGCGATTACGGCCCCGCCGCCAGGCTTGCAGGCCGCCGTCGAGCACCGTGACGTGGCGGTGACCGAGCCAGCGCAAGAGCCACCACGCCCGTGACGCGATTGCGCCGTTCGCATCGTCATAAGCCACGACGGTGGTATCCGCGTCGATCCCGAGCCTGGAAAACGTTTCCTGCGCTTGTGCGACGGATGGCAATGGGTGGCGGCCGGTGTCGGGGGTGATCGGACCGGACAAGTCCCTGTCGAGGTCGGCGTAAACCGCCCCTGGAATATGCGCGTCGAGCCAGCCCGTGCGACCCGCGTCCGGAGCCAGCAGATCGAAGCGACAGTCGACGATTCGTAAGTGTCGCTCGCCCAGCCGGGCGGCGAGTTCATCCGCGCTGATCAACAGTTCTTGCCGTCCGGGGATGCTCACTTGTCAATACGCGTATCTCACGAGTACACGCCTTGTACACCCCGCCAGCCTCATAGACAATAGCGAACCCGCCTGCCGGGCGCCCGCCCGGCGAGCATTCGAAAGCAAGGGAGACGTTCAGGTGGAAAAGATTCTGGTGGGCCTGAAGCGCGTCGTGGACTATAACGTCCGTGTTCGCGTCAAGGGCGACGGCAGCGGCGTCGAAACGGAAGGTGTGAAGATGAGCATCAATCCGTTCGACGAGATCGCGCTCGAGGAAGCATTGCGTATCAAGGAACGTGGCGAGGCGAACGAGATTGTCGTCGTGTCCATCGGCTCCGGCGAATCACAGCAGCAGCTGCGGACCGGGCTCGCAATGGGCGCCGACCGGGCCATCCTGGTCGAAACGGCTGAAGAGCCGGATCCGCTGAGTGCTGCGCGGGCACTGCTGGAGATCATCAACCGCGAGAACCCGGAGCTCGTAATTCTCGGCAAGCAGGCCATCGACAACGACAACGCCCAGACCGGCCAGATGCTCGCCACGCTGTGGGGGCGCCCACAGGCGACGTTTGCGTCGAAGCTCGAATTCAGTGGTGACAGCGTACGCGTGACCCGCGAAGTGGATGCCGGTCTCGACGTCATCGAGGTCGACCTGCCCGCCGTCATCACCGCGGACCTGCGCCTCAATGAACCGCGCTACGTGAAACTACCCGATATCATGAAGGCCAAGAAGAAACCACTCGATACCATTCCCTGGGTCGATCTCGCACTGCCGGCCAGCCCGGCGATTGCGGCGGTGAGCTTCGAGCCGCCGGCCGCGCGTGAGCGTGGCATCATGGTGGAGGACGTCGCCGGACTCGTCGGCGCCCTGAAGGATAAAGGATTACTGTAATGGCCAAGGTATTGTTGATCGCCGAGCATGACGGCGAAAATCTGAACCCGAATACCGCCAAGTGCGTTGCCTGTGCTGCCTCGATCCCCGGCGCAGAGATCGATGTTGCCGTGTTCGCCGAATCCGCGGGCGACATCGCCGCCGCAGCGGCGAGCCTGGAATCGGTGAGTCGCGTGCTGAGCAGCGAGGACCCGGCGTACCGTGGTGCGCTGGCTGCAGTGCTCGCACCGCAGATCGTGGCGCTTGCCGACAATTACGACTACGTGCTGGGCCCGTCGACCACCTTCGGCAAGGACGTGATGCCGCGCGTAGCTGCCCTGCTGGGCGTGAACCAGGTCAGCGACATCATGAGCGTCGAGAGCGAGCGGACCTTCAAGCGGCCGATCTACGCCGGTAGCGTTATCGTGACGGTCGAGGCTCCTGCCGATGCCAAGGTTGTCGGCACCGTGCGTGCCGCATCGTATCGTGCGGTTGGCGCGGGAAACTCGGCGGCCGTTGATTCGCTGGCCATGACCGCCGAGGTGCCCGATCACACGCGCTTCATCGCCACCGAAAGCGGCAAGTCCGACCGGCCTGACCTGCAGTCGGCCGCGCGGGTTGTAGCCGGTGGTCGCGCGCTCGGCAGCGCCGAGAATTTCGACCTGATCTACAAGCTGGCGGACAAACTCGATGCCGGTGTGGGCGCCTCCCGCGCCGCGGTCGACGCCGGGTACGTACCGAATGAGTTGCAGGTAGGCCAGACCGGTCGCATCATCGCGCCGGATCTCTACATTGCGATCGGCATTTCCGGCGCCATCCAGCATGTGACCGGGATCAAGGACGCCGGCACGATCGTTGCGATCAACAAGGACGAGGAAGCGCCGATCTTCGAGATCGCAGACGTCGGCCTGGTGGGCGACCTGTTCAAGATCGTGCCCGAACTGAACGACGCTCTCGACTGAGTGTTGCGGCGCCCGTCAGGGCACCGCGATAGTGCTGCCTACAGGGCTTCGAGGATCGCTTCGGCCTTGCTGACTTCGAACTGGCCCGGCGCTTCGACACCTATGTGGGTGACGGTGCCGTCGTCGACGACGAGTGCAAAACGCTGGCCTCGCGTGCCCATGCCGAAGGCCGTGCCGTCCATCTCGAGCCCGAGCGCACGCGCGTATTCGCCGTTTCCGTCCGCCAGCATCATTACCTTGTCGCCGACGCCGCGGTCCTTGCCCCAGGCATTCATCACGAACACGTCGTTGACGGCCATGCAGGCGATCGTGTCGACGCCCTTCGCCAGGATCTCGTCGGCGTGGTCGACGAATCCCGGCAGGTGATTCATTGAACAGGTGGGTGTGAATGCCCCTGGTACCGAAACCAGCACGACTTTCTTGCCTGCGAACAGGTCATCGGTCGAGATTGCGCCCGGACCCGATTCGGTCATAACGCCGAACGTGCCGCTCGGCATCTTGTCTCCCGCTTTAATGGTCATTCAGTTCTCCTGGATTGCTCGTATGGCGAGGCCGCGTATCGGCCCGTTTCGAGCCCGGAATGATAATCCCTGCAACGGCAGGAGTCATGCGGACCGCGGCTTTTTCGGCATGCCGCAATGTCACCGGCGAGCGCCAGACCGTATAATGCGGCGCTGCTTGAGGAGAAGACATGGATTTTGCACTCACCGAAGACCAGATCATGATTCGCGACGCCGCACGCGAATTCGCACAGAACGAGATCGCGCCGATCGCCGCCGAGTTTGATCGCAGCGGTAAATTCCCGGTCGAAACTATCAAGGCAGCAGCCGAACTCGGGTTCATGGGTATCGAGATTCCGGAACAGTATGGCGGGTCAGGTCTGGACCCGATCAGCTACGCGCTGGTCATGGCGGAGATTTCGGCGGCGGATGCGGCCCACGGGACCATCGTCTCGGTCAACAATTCGCTGTTCGGCGTGCCTTTGCTGGAATTCGGCACCGAGGAGCAGAAACAGAAATACCTGGTCCCGGTCGCGTCCGGCGAAGTGAACGGTGCCTACGCGTTGACAGAACCGCAGTCCGGTTCCGATGCCGGTTCCATGCGGGCCAAGGCGGTCCTTTCCGACGACGGCAGCCATTACACGATCAACGGCAAGAAATCCTGGATTACCTCCGGACCGGTGGCGAAGTATGTCGTGTTCTTTGCCCAGACGGTCGGCGCCGATGGCGAGTCCAAGGGGATCAGCGCCTTCGTCATCGACGCGGAAGCCGACGGCTATCTTCTCGGTAAGCTCGAGCCAAAACTGGGTATTCGCGCTTCCGCGACGTGCGAGATCGAACTGGAGGACTACCGCTGCCCCGTGGAGGACCGTATCGGCGCTGAGGGACAGGGCTTCAAGATCGCAATGACCGTGCTCGACGCCGGCCGCGTCGGCATCGCCGCCCAGTCGCTGGGAATCGCGCAGGCGGCTTACGAGGCATCGCTCGAGTATTCGCGGGAGCGCAAGGCGTTTGGTGCCTCCATCGGCAGCTTCCAGTCCATCCAGAACAAGCTGGCCGATATGCGCATGCGCATCGAAGCGTCCCGCCTGCTCGTGATGCAGGCGGCCTGGGCGAAGGCCGAGTGCAAGAAGACGGGCCAGAAGAACACGCTCAATGCGAGCATGGCGAAATTGTTTGCCTCGGAGACCGCGATGTGGGTGACGCACCAGGCCATCCAGATTCACGGCGGCATGGGCTACAGCAAGGAACTGCCGCTGGAGCGTTACTTCCGCGATGCCAAGATCACGGAGATCTACGAGGGCACCAGCGAGATCCAGCGCATGGTGATCGCCCGCCTCGAGACCGGATTGCGGTAGGACGTGTCAATGCAGGAGCGCGCCTCGGCGCGCGAGCGCGGTTCAAAAACCGCTCCTGCGGGTCAATAGTCGTTTTCGGCGACGTGCACGACCAGTCCGTCGAGACTGTCGTTAACCTCGATCTGGCAGGTAAGGCGACTGTTGGGCTTACGTTCGAAGGCGGCATCGAGCATGCTGTCCTCCATGTCATCCATGGGCGGAATCCTGTCCAGCCAGGCCTCGTCGATGTAGCTGTGACAGGTGGCACAGGCGCAGGCGCCTCCGCATTCGGCAACGATCCCGTCGACACCGTTGTTGATGGCCCCCTCCATCACGGAGTAGCCGTTCTCGACCTCCACTTCCTTGCGGGTCCCGTCGGGTGAAATGTACGTAATCCTGGGCATCGGGCTCTGCTGTCCGTTTTTCAAAGCCGCGAACTATAGGGGCGTTGACCCGTAAAGGTCAACGCCCCTCAGTTATTGCGGGTGCCGTGGCGAGCCCGGAATTCGCCAGGAGGGGGTCAGAGACGTTCTGTTTTTTGCCGACGCGCCTCGACTTCCTTGCGCTTCTTGGTCGCGGCTTCCTGCGCCAGGCGAATTTGCTCGTTGCGCTCTACTTCGGCATCGATAACCGAAATCCACTGCTGCGAGATCTTGCGCGACCGCGGTGTCTTGCCCGCATCGCGAAATGCCTCAATGGCAGCCTGGTAACGGCGCTTGTTGTAGAGGCACATCCCGAGCGAGATCTGGGCGTTGTCGGCATTCTTGAGGCCGCCCTTGCGCAGTCCGGACTCGACGGCGCTAATGCACTCGTCGTAATTCCCTAGATTGAGATAGGTATTTCCGAGACGCACATCGAGTTCGCCGTCGTCGCTGAGTCTTGCGGCCTCTTTCAGGGCTGGGACCGCGCGCTCGTCTTCCATCGACAACATCCAGGCCTGCGACAGCAATCGATAATTCTTCGCGTTCTTGGAAACACGCCCCGACTCCATTTCCTTCTCGAGCAAGGTAGCTGCCTTGTAAGGTACTTCGGCCTGCATGTACAGCTGCGCCATCGTCACGAACTCGGATTCCTTCTCCAGCATCCCCTGGTCGTGCGCTGCTCCATAAGAGGCAATCAGGTTGTTGTCTTCACCGAGCTCGGTGTACGCGCCTGCGAGCGAGAACCAGTAGCGCTTTTTCGGCCAGTTCTCGAGCAGGATCTTCTGGATGTCACGTACCTGCCCGTAATCCTCCTCCTGGAAATACGCGAAGTTGAGCAGCACGTACCAGTCTTCCTTCACGGGCTTGTCCCTCTCCCGCGCGACGCGCATCGCATTTTGAATCGGCTCGATCATCTCCGTGTAGCGCTGCAGCTGGTACAGATTCTGCGCCTTAAGGACAAAGGGCTCGGGAGCCGGGTTCGTCTCCAGGACGAACCACTTGTCGAGTGTCTGCAGCGCTTTTTGGTAATTCTCTTCCATCGTGTAGAGCTGGGCCAGCGTGTACATGGTCTGCTTGGCGACCTGCGGCTCGAGACTCGGGATCGCGACCATCTTCTCGTAGATCTTTATCGCGTTCGGAATATCATCCATGTTGTAGTAGACGAAGCCGATGTAGTTGAGTACGTTTGCCTGCTCGTACTCGGTGAGCTTGTCAGGGTTGTAAAGGTTGTTCAGAGCCCGGAGTGCGCCCTGGTAATCTTTCGCGTCGACCTGCTCCTGGGCTTTCGTGATCTTGTCATAGACCTCTTTACTGACCGCCTGCGCTTGCTTGGTCTTCTGCGCATCGCGCTCCGCGCGCTCATCGTCCTGTGCCGACGCGGTGCCTGCAGCAAGCACCGTCGCCACGACAGCGAGGCAGATTTTCGGGGTAATTCGGCTCAATATGCTCATAGCGACTTCGTTCCTAAAGGTCGTTTTATCCCGCCTGGTATCCTATGGTCCCTATTCCTCGATCTTGAACGTGATGCGTGTCTTGACGTTCGGGACTTCGACCGGCACGCCATCCACGACGCGCGGCTTGTACTTGAACTTCAGCACTGCGCGTATCGCTGCACGCTCGAACAGGCTGCTGGTCGAGAATACGACAACCGGATCCTTGACCGTGCCCGTAGTAGTCACGGTAAACGCCATATCGACGTAGCCTTCGAGTCCCCGGGAAAGGGCCCTCGCCGGATAGACCGGCGCCACACGCACAATCGGCAGGTAGTCACCCTCGGCGATGTTCATGCCGCCGGGCCCGCCAATCGACGTCTCCGTGGCCACCTGGGGCGGCGCGACATTGATCGTAGGAGCCGACGGGTCGACGTTATCCATGTCCTGCGGCGGCGTCTCGGGCGGCGTCTCGGGCGGCTTCGGCGGCTTTTCGGGAGTGAAGTCCTCCGTGTTCAGCGACTCGTTGCGTTTTACCCGGACGAACTCGAGCTTGGCGCGATCCCTGGGCTTGGTCAGCGCCTGCTTACCCGTGGCAATGAGGACCTGCATCAGGAACAACAGGCTCATCGTGACCACCACTCCGACTACGATCGAAAAAGCGTATCGGCCATACATTGTTCAACTCTCCTCTCTATGGGACCAGTTTCCCGCCCATATTGTTCCTAGTCTGTCAGCGCAGCGATCGCGACGTTCGACACGCCGGCTTGCTTCGCCGCTTCCATGACTATGACGAGCATCTCGTTGGTCGATTCCTCGTCGGCCTGGATCACGATCGAACCCTTCGGGTTTTCGGCGTGCAATCTCTCGATCATGCCACGAACCGCGTTGGGCTCAGTTTCCCGGCGGTCGATCCAGATTTCGTCGTTGGCGCTGATCGCAATAAGGATCGCTGCGTCATCCTGGGATTCGGCCGTTGGTGCATCCGGCCGGTCTACGTCAATTCCGGCTTCCTTGATGAAAGACGCGGTGACGATGAAGAAGATAAGCATGATGAACACAACGTCGAGCATCGGCGTCAGGTTGATCTCATTCTCTTCCTCTTCGCCGCCAAACACCTGATTCTTTCGCATGGCTTTGTCCTGTAGTGATTTGCCGAGCCGTCAGCCAGTCAACCGGTTCAGGTGGAGCTGTCCGCGAGCGAAATATTGTAAACACCGGCCTGGCGGGAAGCGTCCATGACCCAGACCAGCATCTTGTTGGTCGATTTCTTGCTGGCCTGGATGACGACGGACCCTTCAGGATTCTCGGCGTGCAGCCGTTCGATGTTGGCGCGCACGGCCCGTGGATCGATCAGGCGGCGATCGATGAATATCTGATCATCCGCCGTGATCGCCACCAGTATGTTCGCGTCCTCGGGCTTGGTCTCGGTAACCGGAGCGTCCGGCCGATTTACATCGAGACCCGCTTCCTTCACGAACGAAGCCGTGACGATGAAGAAGATCAGCATGATAAATACGACGTCGAGCATCGGGGTGAGGTTGATTTCGTTCTCTTCCTCTTCCCCTACGCCAAATGAAAAATCATGTTTGCGCATTGTCGTATTCCTTTAGTGATCCATCGTCAGCGAGTCTTCCAGGAAGTGCACTTCGCGCTGCGCGCGCCGGCTGAGTATTGTGACCAGCAATACACCGGACAGTGCACCCACCATTCCCGCCATCGTCGGTACTGTAGCCTGGGATACGCCTGCGGCCATGGCCCGGACGTTGCCGGAGCCGGAGACCGCCATTACCTGGAACACGCTGATCATGCCCGTCACCGTGCCGAGCAGGCCCAGCAACGGACACAACGCAACGAGCGTCTGGATCATCGGGATGTTCCTGTGGGTATCCATACTGAACCGCGAAATCAGAAGCTCTCGTATCTGATGCGCATTCCAGGAACGGCGTTCCGAACGCGATTCCCACTCATCGTGAATCTTCTGTGCCATGGACCTCATCGACGTGCGGAAATACAGAATCCGCTCCACGATGAGAACCCACATCAGGAAAATTACGACGGCTATCCACCGCAATACGGGGCCACCGAGCTCCATGAAGTCGCGGATGGCCTCGAAACTGTCAGTTAGCCAGAGCATGGGCTCTCTCCTAGTGCTTTGCCTCTGAATGCTGGGCGACGAGCCCGGCGCTCTGCGACTGGAGAATATTGATGACCTTGCGGCTCTGACCGCTGACGATCGTGTGCAGCAGGACCATCGGGATCGCCACGACCAGGCCGAGTACAGTGGTCATGAGAGCCTGCGAGATACCGCCTGCCATCATCTTCGGATCACCGGCACCGTACAGCGTTATCACCTGGAACGTCTTGATCATACCGGTCACCGTTCCGAGCAGTCCCATCAGCGGGGCAACAACGGAAATGACCTTGATGAACAACAAGCCCTTGGTGAGGCGCGGCATTTCCTTCAACGCCGCTTCGCTGAGTTTCAACTCGACGGTTTCGGTATCGGCATTCCGGTTGCTTTCGTAGGCAGCCAGTACGCGACCGAGCGGATTGTCGGTGCTAGCGCTGTCACGCTTCAGCTGGGCGGCGACCTTGCGGCTGTCGTTGGAGAGACCGACAAACCGAACGATTGCGATGAGCAGGCCGATAATGCCCAGACCGATGATGCAGTAACCGACGATGCCACCCTGGTTGATGCGATCCTGGATTGTCGGCGATTCGACGAGCAGTGCCAGGATGCCGCCGCGGGTCACGTCGACACCGAATACGACCGGCGATTCCGTCGCCGCCGCCAGGTCCTTCGCGGAGCTCGTATACCGAGACTGTTCAGGCTGCCGCTGCAGCTCGCTGACACGCCGGGTGCCCGGGTCGTACTGCAGATAGCCCACGTCGCCTGCGATGTTGAATGCGCCGGCCCGGGCAATCGTCATCTGCGTCTCTTCGCCGTTCGCCAGCGATACCGTGTGATCGAAGCGCGCGATCTTGCCGGTCTCGGTAATTTCACGCTGTAGTTCGTACCAGAGCTGCTCGATGTCCTCGATGGATGCCAGCGAGTTCGCGCCAGCCATCTTGCTGCCCAGCTCGACGAGGAACTCCTCGCGATCGGGGTACTGGATGTTGGTCAGCGAATTGGAGAAACGGCCCTGGGCGTCGCCGGCAACCGTCTGCAACACGCCAAACAATTCCTTCAGGGCGCCGAGGCGCTCATCGAGAGCTGCGCGAGCCGCAACGATCTGAGCTTGCTGGTTTTCGAACAACTGCTCGAGCCGCTCACTCTCGTTCTCCTGGCGATTGCGCTCTGCACGCGCCTGGTTGAGCAGGTTTTGCTGCTCATTCTTGCGGCGTGCGAAATCCGCCTCGCGCTGACGGGCTTCCTGCGAATCCCGCGCCTGGCCCTGCTGGATCAGCTCGAGGAGCTGATTCATGCTGCGGGCATCGTCCTGCGCCTGTACGTTTCCGGCTCCGAATACCAGCAGGCCGGCGGCAATAATTGTCGTGATGCGTTTCATTATTGTGCCTCCGTCGGAGCGCTAACCGGCACCAGGATCAGCTCCGGTGCAATCAACTGGTTGGCGATGCGCAGGCCCTTGCGGACCTCGTTGCGCGAGCCGTTGTCCAGCACCCACTGGCGATTGTCGTTATCCCATCGACCCGTGATGTTGGTGTCCTCGGACTGGAAATACAGACCAATGCGGCCAACACGCAACATGTTGTAGTCGCGGGTGGTGCCGTCCTCGAGGGTGAGGGTCTGCTTGTAAGGCTCGATCGTGCTGCCGTAGTCCATCTCGATCTGGAATGCTTCCATGACCTTGCGGAATTTCTCGGCGACGCTTACGTCGGAGCGCTCCATGATGTCCTTGAGGTTCTGGATACGCTCGACACGTTCCTCCATGAGGAACGGTATGTCGAGTGCGACAGACTGCTCGAGGCCGTCGATCATGCGTTCCATCAGCGGGAATATCTGGCGGTTGATGACATCGACCTGGTCCATGGACAGTGAGATGTCTTCCAGAACAGCCATTTGACCTTCGGTCTGCGCCCCCATGAGGCGGTTGTAGACCCTGAGGCCGTCGATTTCCTTGTTGATAGCCCGGTACTGGTCTTCCAGCGAACGAGTTTGCTCAACGACGTTGTTGATTCGTTCCTGAGATTGCTGAGCCAGGTTCAACCGCCGTAGCTCAGCCTGCAAGACCTGATCGACGGATTGGGCGAAAACGCTGCCGGAGAGAGTGACGACTGCAGCTGCAAGAACTGCAACGCTCACGCGCCGGCTGCTATTTATGCACCGTTTCATGGACGCTCCTTAAAGGTCGTTTTTGTCTAATAATCCTGGAGAGGGATGCAATGTATCTGCTGAATACCTGCACAAATGAAAACAGGAACCGCCTGATGCGATCCTGTCTGCGCTCGCGGCCCTCTCCACCTTTGCCGCGGCGTTGAAATCTCGGACCCTTATATTCTCTGCTCGTTGTTGGCCACCCGGTGCGTTGTACACCGGCTTCCCCGCCTGTTATTTCGTTTGTGACTTCAGGTCCTGAAGCTACGGGCGCCAAGAATAACATAAGAGTCGCGGATCGCCAGCCCAACAACGACATAAAGCCGGGGCACCCTCTCCCGCCGTTCGCTCGGTGACCATGTAACGGCAATGGTGGTTGCTGTGGGTTCGGTAAAGTGTCGGCCAAATGTACCCGGCACAGCGCCATCCACCGGCGGTTTAGTAACACAAGTAACTGAAATTTCGAAAGTTGACATCCACGGGGGCTTGCAACATGATGCGCTGCATGATTATTTGTCGCGCACCGTGGATAACCCCGGACGGACGTCTTGGTTCGCTGCTTCCGCTCGTGCTTCTTACAAGGAGCCACGGCGGGTAGCGCGTATCCTCATAACGGAAATCGTAAGCCCCGCATCCACCACGGATTGTGGGGTTTTTTTTGACTGCAAGGATCTCTAAGGATAATGAAACGATGAAGATGTATTCAGAAGCGGATGTCGACGCCACGTGCCTGGCCGATCGCCGGGTTGCGATACTGGGCTACGGCAGCCAGGGGCGTGCTCACGCGCTGAATCTCAAGGACAGCGGGTTCAACGTGGTAATGGGGTTGCGGCGGGATGGCGCCAGCTGGGCGCAGGCCGAAGCCGACGGCCTCACGGTCGCGGAACCTGCAGAAGCGGTTCATGACGCAGCCATCATCGCGTTTCTCACTCCCGATATGGTCCAGAAAAGTCTTTATGCTGCGGTCGCGAACAACATTCCCGAAGGCGCGGCGCTGCTGTTTGCACACGGCTTTGCAGTGCACTTCGGCCAGGTGGAACCGCGCGCCGACCTCGACGTGGTACTGATCGCGCCCAAAGGTCCCGGCGGCCTCGTCAGGCGGCAGTACGAAGAGGGTCATGGTGTCCCCTGCCTCGTCGCGGTTCACCAGGACGCCACTGGGAATGCCCTGAAACTGGCGCTTGCCTATGCGGCCGGAATCGGCGGCGCCCGTGCCGGTGTTATCGAGACCACCTTCGCGGAAGAGACCGAGACCGACCTGTTCGGCGAACAGGCCGTGCTGTGCGGTGGTGCGACGGAGCTCATCGTCGCCGGCTTCGAGACGCTGGTCGAAGCCGGGTACCAGCCGGAAGTCGCCTACTACGAAGTCATGCACGAGCTGAAACTTATCGTAGATCTGCTGCACGAGGGCGGGCTTCGCAAGATGCACAAATTTATCAGCGACACGGCGGCCTACGGCGACATGGTAAGCGGGCCACGCGTGGTCGATGCGAACTCCCGTGAGCAGATGAAAGCGGTGCTCCGGGATATCCAGGACGGCACCTTCGCGCGCAACTGGATTGCCGAGAGCGAAGCCGGCATGCCGGAATTCAAACGCATGATGAAAGCCGACCTCGAGCACCCGATCGAGAAGGTCGGTGCCGAGCTGCGCGGCCGAATGGACTGGCTGGAAGAGTAGATCCGATCCGAGAGCCGGCAAAGGAGGCAACGATGTCTGCTGAGCGAGTACGCATATTCGACACGACACTCCGCGACGGGGAACAGGCGCCCGGTTGCAGCATGACGCTGCGTGAGAAGCTGCGCGTTGCGAGAGCCCTGTCCGAGCTACAGGTGGACATTATCGAGGCCGGCTTCCCCGCAGCATCGCCGGGCGACTTCGAGTCGGTCAAGGCGATTGCCGACGAGAACTTCGGCCCGGTGATCTGCGGCCTTGCCCGCTGCAACCCGAACGACATCGAGAAAGTGCATGCGGCGGTCAGGGGTTCCGAGCGGCATCGAATACACGTATTCGTGGCCACCAGCGCCATCCACCGCGAGCACAAACTCAAGATGGCCAAGGAAGAGATCATCAAGAGCGCGGTGGGCGCGATCACGATGGCCCGTGAGCTCTGCGACGACGTCGAGTTCTCTCCCGAGGATGCCTCGAGGACGGAGCTGTCCTACCTGGCCGAGGTGGTGTCGGCTGCTATCGAGGCCGGTGCGACGACGGTGAATATTCCCGATACGGTCGGGTATACCGTGCCGGGCGAATTCGACCGCCTGTTCCGCTATCTGAGGGAGCACGTAGACCGTATCGACGACATCACGCTGTCCGTGCACTGCCACAACGACCTGGGCATGGCGGTCGCCAACAGTCTCGCCGCGGTATCCGCGGGCGCACGGCAGATCGAGTGCACGATTAACGGCATCGGCGAACGGGCCGGCAACTGCAGCCTCGAGGAGGTCGTGATGGCGCTCAAGACTCGCGCCGCGTTCTTTGGCCTCGAGACAGCGATCGACACGACCCGCCTGTACCCGACGTCGAGGCTCGTGTCGAGCATCACCGGCATGCACGTGCCGCGTAACAAGGCGATCGTCGGCGAGAATGCGTTTGCACACGAGGCAGGCATTCACCAGCACGGCATGCTGCAGCACGCCTCTACGTATGAAATCATGCGGCCCGCGGACGTCGGCATCAGCCGCTCGAATCTCGTTCTCGGCAAGCACAGCGGCCGCCACGCGTTTCGCGACCGGGTGCGCGAACTCGGCTTCGATCTCGACGACTTCGAAACCAACCGCGCCTTCCAGGAATTCAAGAAACTTGCCGACCGCAAGAAGGATGTCTACGACAGTGACATCGAGGCGATCGTGATGAATGCAGACAGCACGTCGCCGGGTCCGTGGGCGCTGGCGTCGCTGCAGGTCAATACCCGCACGGGCGAGGATGCCGAGGCCCGTGTTGCGTTGTCCGGCGAGAACGGCGACGAAGTCGGCGGCGAGGCCGAGGGCGACGGCCCGATTGCGGCATCGTTTCTTGCCCTGGAGAAAGCCACCGGCGTCGAGCTCGTATTGCGCAATTTCGAGGTACACAGCACCTCGGTGGGCGAAGACGCCCAGGGCGAGGTCACGGTGACGGTCGAGCACGATGGTGCCAGCTATCGTGGCCACGGCACCAGCGTGGACATCGTCGAGGCAGGCGCGCGCGCCTACCTCGAGGTGATTAACCGGGTACTGCGCCGCCAGGCCAGCGACGTCGCACCGCGACCCGGGCCGGGCAACGCCTCCCGGGCGACGATCTGACATCCCCCGGATTGCAGACCGATGACTGAAGGCAGGACGCTTTTCGAGAAGGTCTGGGCGGATCACGTCGTGGTGCCGGAAACGGCAGACACCCCGGCGGTTCTTTATATCGACCTGCACCTTATTCATGAGGTCACCACGCCGCAGGCATTCGCCCAGCTGCGCGAGCGCGGTCTCGCCGTAAGGCGGCCGGAGCTGACGCTCGCCACTATGGATCACTCCACCCCGACCACGCCGGTTTCGAGTTTCCGCGACCTGGCGGTCGTCGGCGAGGGGGCGGCCAACCAGATCCGGCAGATGGAACAGAACTGCCTGGACTTCGGCATCGACCTGTACGGCTTCGGCAGCGAACATCGCGGCATCGTGCACGTCATCGGCCCGGAACTCGGCGCCAGCCAGCCGGGCAAGACGATCGTCTGCGGCGACAGTCACACCAGCACGCACGGGGCATTCGGTGCCCTCGCCTTCGGTATCGGTACCACGGAGGTTGCGCACGTGCTCGCGACGCAGTGCCTGCTGCAGCGCAAGCCGCGGTCGCTTGCCGTCAACGTGAGTGGGCGCCTGCCTGCCGGCGTCACTGCCAAGGACATCATCCTCACCATCATTGGTGAGATCGGGGTCGACGGCGGCACCGGTCATGTCATCGAGTACCGCGGCGAGGCGATCCGGGCGCTCGACATGGAAGCACGCATGACGATCTGCAACATGTCGATAGAAGCCGGTGCCCGCGCCGGTCTCATCGGACCGGACGACACGACGATCGAATACCTGGCTGGCCGGCCGCGCGTGCCGCAGGGTGACGCCTGGGACGCGGCCGTCAGTCGCTGGCTCGGCCTGTGCAGCGACGCAAATGCCGTATTCGACCGCTCGGTGTCCATCAACGCGGCGGCGCTGCAGCCCATGGTGACGTTCGGCACCAATCCGGGAATGGTCGTGGGCGTCAACGACCCGGTCCCCGATGCCAGCGACGCGAGCTTCCGTAAGGCGCTGGAGTACATGAAGGTCACGCCCGGGAAACCGATGACGGAGAATCCTGTCGACGTCGTGTTCGTCGGCAGTTGCACCAATGGCCGCCTTTCCGACCTGCAGCAGGCTGCAGCGATTCTCGAGGGGCGCAAGGTAGCTGACGGCGTGCGCATGCTGGTGGTGCCAGGCTCCCAGCAGGTGAAACGGCGTGCCGAGGAACTCGGCCTGGACCGTGTGTTTGCCGCGGCCGGTGCAGAATGGCGGGAATCCGGCTGTTCGATGTGCCTGGGCATGAACGGCGACACCGTAGCCTCCGGGCAGCTGAGCGTAAGCACCAGCAACCGCAATTTCGAAGGCCGCCAGGGCATCGGTGCGCGCACCGTCCTTGCGAGTCCGGCGACGGCGGCGGCCTCCGCGGTTATGGGACGCGTCGCCGACCCGCGCAAACTCACCTGACAGGCCGAATATGGACGCACTCACCACGCTGCAATCACGAACCGTCGTCCTGCCGACCCGGGACATCGACACCGACCAGATCATTCCGGCTCGCTTTCTCACGACGACCACCCGCGAGGGTCTCGGCCAGGCACTGTTTCATGACCTGCGTTACGACCGTGACGGCACGGAGCGCCCCGAGTTTCCGCTCAACGATCCCGCCAGCCGCGGCGCCGCGATCCTCGTGGCCGGCAACAACTTTGGCTGCGGATCCTCGCGTGAGCACGCGCCCTGGGCGCTGCTCGACTACGGCATCCGCGCCGTGATATCGACCGAGTTTGCTGATATTTTCCGTAATAATTCGTTAAAAAACGGTTTATTACCAATCATTGTTGATGTAGATACACATCAGTGGCTCATCGGCCACCCGGGGGTCGAGCTGCACGTCGACGTTGAAGCATCCGAGCTGCACCTCCCCGATGGCCGCGTTGTCGAATACCCGATCGACGCGTTCGCACGCTATTGCCTGACACAGGGCATCGACCAGCTCGGCTACCTGCAGCAGCAATCCGACGCCATCAAGCGATTCGAGGAGGCACGCCCGTGGAAGCCCTGATCACGGTTCTGGAGGGTGACGGCATCGGCCCGGAGGTCGCGGCCGCGGGGCGCGCCGTGCTCGAGCGAGTCGCGCAGCGCCACGGCCACCGTTTCGAATTCAGCGCCCAGCTGATCGGCGGCGCCGCGATCGACGCCGTCGGCGAGCCCCTGCCCGCCGGCACGGTGGACAGCTGCAGGGACAGCGATGCCGTCCTGCTCGGTGCGGTCGGCGGTCCCAGGTGGTCCGACCCCAACGCGGCGGTGAGACCGGAGCAGGGCCTGCTCGGCCTGCGCTCGGTGCTCGGCGTATTCGCGAACCTGCGCCCGGTGAAGATCTACCCGGAGCTGGCCGGTGCGTCGCCGATCCGGGCCGAGATTCTCGAGGGCGTGGATATCATTGTCGTACGGGAACTGACGGGCGGCATCTACTTCGGCGAGAAGACCCGGGATGCGAACTCCGCAACCGACCTGTGCCGCTATCACACTTACGAGATCGAACGCATCGTCCGCGTGGCCGCGCAGCTCGCCAGCACCCGACGCAGCCGGCTCTGCTCGATCGACAAGGCCAACGTGCTGGAGACGTCCAGGCTCTGGCGTGACGTCACCGACCGGCTGATGGCGGCGGAATTCCCGCAGGTGGATCTCGAGACCCTGCTGGTCGACGCGGCGGCGATGCACCTGCTGAGCCGCCCGGCCGATTTCGACGTGATGGTCACGGAGAACATGTTCGGCGACATACTCACCGACGAGGCCTCGATGCTGGCAGGCTCTCTCGGCATGCTGCCGTCCGCTTCGCTCGGCGAGACCGCGCGCGGTCTCTACGAGCCGATCCACGGCTCAGCGCCCGATATCGCCGGCCAGGGTGTCGCCAACCCCTGCGGGACCATCGCGAGCGTTGCGATGCTGCTGCGACATAGCCTGGGGCTCGAGGACGCGGCAGGCGCCGTCGAAGCGGCGATCGCAGGCGTGATCGCGGACGGCGGCCGTACCAGGGATATTGCAAAGCGCGGCGAGACGGCGCTTACGACGGCCGAAATGACCGCAGCTATCCTCGGCAAGCTGGACTAGGACAGCGGCGTCCGCTCGCGCGGAAACCCCATCATCTCAATCCGCGCTGCGGAACAGCCGCCTGACCTCATCCTCGGGCAAGGCCGCTACCCGGAAGCCGGAAGCGCCGACGACGGTTTCCGCCGCGCTCATCGAATTGACGATGGCTTCCTCGGTCGCCTGCACAGCGGCGGTAAACACGGCGGTCAGCGCGTTATTCGGATAGACGGATACCTCCGAGAACTCCGCTTCGTCGATTCCTTCGCCATTGGCCGTCGAGAAAGCGACGAAGATATCCCCGGAGCCGGCGGTACTGACCGCGCCCAGCCGCCCCAGTGCCAGTGAGGGCCGTTTGGCGACGCGCGCAAGCTGGTGCGGAAGCAACGGCGCGTCGGTCGCGACGATCACGATAATCGAGCCATCCCGGGTCGGGCCCGGCGTCGCCGCCCCCGACGCATCGTCGCAGTACGGGTACCAGTCGTTGTGGCGGGCAATGCTGCGATCCGTAAAGCAGTGCCGGCCCACGGGCAGAAGGTGACCCACCTGTCGCCCGCCCAGCCGCAGCTCATCGCCGTCCCAGTTGTAATTGCACTGCACCAGCACGCCGACCGTGTACTGGCGTCCGCCGACCTCGAAGCGCCTCGATGCAGTCCCGATGCCGCCCTTGAAACCGTTGCAGACCATACCGGTCCCGCCGCCAACGGCGCCTTCTGCGATGGCACCGGTAGCAGCATTCGCCATCGCTTGCAGCGCATGGGCGGAGGTTACGTGGAAGCCGTTGATGTCGTTCAGGCCGCCGTCGTAGGTTTCGGCTACGATCGGCGCGTGCCAGTCGGCTGACCAGCCTTTGCCCACCATCCATTCGACGGCCGCATCGCGTACCACGCCGACGCTATGCGTGTTCGTAATCGCGATCGGTCCTTCGATCAGCCCCCGCTCCTGGAGCCACGTGGTTCCGGTCATTTCCCCGGATGCGTTGAGCGTAAACCAGCCGCCGAAGACGCCTGTGGTGGAATCCTTGCCGCGCGGATGCACGACGGTCACGCCGGTACGCACCGGGCCCTTGCCTACGACCAGTTCTCCGTCGCCGCGGACCAAAGTGACCTGGCCGACCTCGACGCCGGCGACATCCGTTATCGCGTTCAGGGCGCCCGGCTCCCCCGCAAACGGTATGCCCAGCTCACGCGCCCGGGTGCCGTCCGCCGTTGCCGGCCCTGCGGCGCCCAAGACGCTCACGACTATTGCCAGCAGCATGCTGCGCCCGGTGACCTTGTTCATGGAAGCATCCTGTCGAAAGCGGCCACTCTAGCCGAAAATGGCTACCGCTTCCGGCGCCTGGGCAGCTTTCGCCGCTGCCAGCGCCCGCAGCACATCATCGACAAGGTCCTCGCTCGCCTCGAGACCAACGGACAGGCGAATCAGGCTCTGGCTGATCCCGGCTTCCGCCAGCGCCTCGGCACAGACCGGGGCGTGAGTCATCGACGGCGGGTGACATACCAGGCTCTCGACACCCCCGAGAGATTCCGCCAGCGAGAAATACCGCAGCTCGTCGATGAAAGCGCGCACGGCAACCTCGCCGCCATCGATTTCGAAGCTGATCATTCCGCCGAACCCGCTCTGCTGGCGGCAGGCAATGTCGTGCCCGGGATGCGTTTCCAGCCCCGGGTAATGCACCCGGCGTACCCCGTCCTGCTCATCGAGAATACGCGCGAGCCGGCCCGCCGATTCCTCGTGCTGGCGCATGCGCACCTGCAGCGTGCGCAGCCCGCGGAGAGTCATGAAGCTGTCGAACGGTGCGCCGGTGGCGCCGATGCAGTTGGCCCACCAGGTGAGTTCTTCGGCAAGCTCCGGCGTTGCCGCTACGAGGGCGCCGCCGACAACATCACTGTGCCCGTTGATGTATTTCGTCGTCGAATGCACGACGATGTCGGCACCGAGAGCGATGGGTTGCTGCAGGGCTGGCGACAGGAAGGTGTTGTCCACGGCGTATATCGCACCGCATTCCCTGGCGAGCCCCGCGACTTTCTCGATGTCCACGATTCTCAGGAGCGGATTCGACGGCGTTTCCGTCAGAATGAGCCGCGGCTTGCGCGCGCAGGCCTCCGCCAACGCACGCTCGTCCGTCTGGTCCACGAACAACACCTCGAAGTGCCCCTTGCGCCCCAGCGCTTCGTAGAGCCGATAGGTGCCGCCGTAGCAGTCGTGCGGAACCACGAGAAGGTCGCCAGGTTCGAGCAGTTGCACCAGCACGTTCAGCGCCGCCATGCCCGACGACATCACCACGGCGCCTGCGCCACCCTCGAGCGTGGTGAGCGCTTCGCCGAGCGCGTCGCGTGTCGGGTTGCCGGAGCGCGTGTAATCGTACTCCCGCTTTTGTCCGAAACCGGCAAACGCGTAATTCGAAGACAGGTGTAACGGCGGTACGACAGCGCCGTGCTGCGTATCGGACTCGATTGCCGTACGCACCGCACGCGTTTGCCTGGTAGCTTCTGAAGTCATGTTCGGTCTCCGCTGAACGTTCCAATGTCAAAACTTCTCATCGGAACCCTGCGAAGCCCGCAAGGGAGTGGTGTCGTGTCCTTCAGCCGTCTTTCTCTCACGGCGTGTTGCACCGACACTCATCTCTCGGAGGCGTCGCCTCCGCAGGAGTTGGCACCTTTTCAGGATGGTTAGTCCTGAAGGTTGCCCCGGCTTCAAAGGGCCTTTCCCTCAGCCGGTCTCGATGAGTAAGCGCGAGTTTAGGGTTGGCGAAGGTGGGCCGTCAAGCGAATCGACGAGACTTTCGTCGAAAAGTTATTGTTTCAACAGTAACTTGCGTGGCGGCCCGGAAGTACCTGCAGGCCCCGCTTGCTTTCGTTCGTGCGATGTATTAGCGTACTAGCACGTTAATACATTGGTACAAAAATGAAGCCCAACCGCCAGGACAGCGACCGGCAGCAGGCCCGTAACGAAGACGCCCTGTTTCGCGCCATTGTCAGCCTGCAGGACACCCGGGAATGCGGCAATTTCCTGCGGGACCTCTGCACCCCTGCGGAACTGCAGGCGTTGGTGGACCGCTGGCAGGTGGTCAAGCTGCTGCAGGAAGGACTGCCCTATCGGCGCATCCACGATCTCACTGGCGTCAGCGTGACGACCATCGGCCGCGTGGCCCGCTTCCTCACTGACGGTTTCGGCGGCTACCAGGCCGCACTCGACAGAACCGGTGCAGCCAAACCCCGACGTTCACACTAAGGAAACAAGCCATGGACAGCAGCAAGCAGCGCATCAAGATTGCGGTGCAGAAGACAGGGCGCCTGACGGACCACTCGCTGGATCTGCTCGAGCGCTGCGGGCTCAAGTTCACCCAGAGCAAGGACCAGCTGTTCTGCTTCGGCGAAAACATGCCGATCGACCTGTTGCTGGTCCGTGATGACGACATCCCGGGGCTGGTCGCAGACGATATCTGCGATCTCGGCATCGTCGGCCTGAACGTTGTCGAGGAGAAGCGCCTGGGCCGCGAGCTCGAGGGCCGGGAAACGCTGTTCGACCGGGTCTTCGATCTGGATTTCGGCCACTGCCGGCTCGCGATCGCGGCGCCGGACGAGACCCCCTACACGGGCCTTGAGTCATTGCAAAATAGCGTAATTGCAACAAGTTACGTTGCATTATTGAGAGATTTTCTGGAACGCAACGGGATCAACGCGAGGATCGAGTATTTCTCGGGCGCCGTCGAGATCGCGCCCAAGCTCGGTAAGGCCGATTTCATTTGCGACCTGGTCTCCACGGGCAGCACCCTGACCGCCAACGGGCTCAGCGAACGCGAGGTGCTGCTGGAAAGCGAGGCGGTCATCATCCAGACGCGTGCGCCGCTGCCCGAGGACAAGCAGGCCCTGGTGGAGCGCATCCTGCAACGGCTCGACGGGGTTTTGCAGGTCCACGAAAGCAAGTACATCATGCTGCACGCGCCGCGCAAGGCGCTCGACGAGATTCGCAGGCTGCTGCCCGGCAGCGAAGCCCCGACCGTGATTCCGCTGGAAGGCACCAACGACAAGGTGGCCGTGCATGCCGTGTGCCGGGAAAACGTCTTCTGGGAAACCCTCGAGAACCTGAAGGCGGCAGGCGCCAGCTCGCTGCTGGTGTTGCCTGTCGAGAAGATGCTGGTCTGAGTCATGCCTCTCAAACGCGCCCGGTGGAATACCCTCGATGCTTCGCAGCAGTCTTTGCTGCTGCGGCGTCCGGCCGTGAAGGACGACGCCGCGATCCGGGCGGCGGTGCTCGATATCGTCGCCGACGTCAAGACGCGCGGCGATGCGGCGTTGCGCGAGCTCACCGCGCGGCTCGACCGGGCGGAACTCGAGGATCTCAAGGTATCCAGCGCCGAGATGGACGCGGCACTCGGTGCTCTGCCGCCGCAGGCCGTTGACGCCATCGACGTCGCGATCAGAAACGTGCGCCGCTTCCACGAGGCGCAGATGCCGCCCGACGTGGTGGTAGAGACCATGCCGGGCGTGCGCTGCGAGCGTGTAAGCCGCCCGATCGATGCGGTCGGGCTGTACGTGCCGGCGGGCACGGCGCCCCTGCCCTCGGCAGCCGTCATGCTCGCCGTGCCGGCCGTCATTGCCGGCTGCGGCACGAGAATCGTGTGCACGCCGCCGCGTCCGGACGGCCGGGCGGACGCGGCCGTGGTCGTTGCCGCCGTTCGCGCCGGCGTGACCGACATTTTCAAGATCGGCGGCGCCCAGGCTGTTGCTGCCATGGCCTACGGCACGGCGAGCGTACCGAAGGTCGGCAAGATTTTCGGACCCGGTAACGCCTGGGTTACCTGCGCCAAGTCCGTGGTGTCGGCAGACCCGGATGGCGCCGCGATCGACATGCCGGCGGGACCGTCCGAGGTACTGGTCATCGCAGACGCTTCGGCGTCGGCCGAATTCGTGGCCTCCGACCTGCTGTCGCAGGCCGAGCACGGGATCGATTCGCAGGTGGTGCTCGTTACGACCAGCGCGGCACTTGCCGACGCCGTCGAGGCACAGGTCGACGAGCAGCTTGGTTCCCTGTCGCGGGCGGATATCGCCCGCGGCTCGTTGCAGCATGCGCGCCTGGTTATCGTCGACGATCTCGAAACGGCGGTTGCCGTCAGTAATCGCTACGCACCGGAGCACCTGATCCTGCAATGCCGCGACGCACGGGCGCTGCTGCCTGCGATCACGAATGCCGGGTCTGTGTTCGTGGGCGAGTGGACGCCGGAATCGGTCGGCGACTACTGCAGTGGCACCAACCACGTGCTGCCGACGTACGGCTACGCGCGCAGCTACAGCGGCCTGAGTCTCGACCAGTTCATGCGCGGCATGACGGTGCAGGAGTTGACGCGAGACGGGCTTGCGGGGCTGTCCGGGGCGGTCGTTACCCTGGCCGGCCTCGAAGGCCTGGACGCCCACGCTGCCGCCGTGACGCGGCGACTGCGAGCGCAGTCATGACCATCGCGGAGCTGGCAAGACCCGAGTTGCGCGCGCTGCGTCCCTACGAAGCGGCGCAGCAAATCGACGACACGGTACGGCTGAACGCCAACGAGGCTCCGTGGAGCAGCGCGGCCGATCGCTTTCGCCGCCCGCTGAACCGCTATCCCGAGATCCGCCCGGGGCGGCTCGCGCTGGCACTCGGGGCCTACTTCTCCTGCGACCCGTCGCGCTTGTTGGTGACGCGGGGAACCAGCGAGGCCATCGACCTGCTCATCCGCGCGTTCTGCCGCGAAGGCAAGGACAATATCGTCACGACGGCCCCGACGTTCTCCATGTACCGCCACTACGCCGTGGTGCAGGGTGCGGAGCACCGCAGCGTCGAGACGCTGCCGTCAGACGACTTCGCGATCGACGTCGATGCGCTGCTTGCGGGCTGCGATCCGCAGACCCGGCTGGTCTTCATCTGTTCGCCGAACAACCCCACGGGCACTCTCGTACCGCGCGCCGCGCTCATCGACCTGCTCGAGAGGCGCGGCGAGCAATCGGCAATCGTCGTCGACGAAGCCTATATCGAATTTTCGGGGGTAGACTCTGCCGTCGAGCTCCTCGAGCGGTACCCGAACCTGATCGTGCTCCGCACGCTATCGAAGGCGCTGGCATTTGCCGGCGCTCGCTGTGGCGCCGTCATGGGACCGGTCGACGTGATTCGCATCCTCAACGCCATCCAGGCCCCGTACGCGATGTCCACGCCGGTCGTGGAATGCGTGGAAGACGCCCTCGAGTCCTCGGCCATCGACGAGGCGCGAGCGCGCATCGCGGATATCGTGGCGCAGCGCGGACGCCTGATGGAGGCCATGCCGGCGTTCGGCTTCGTGCGGAGAACCTGGCCCAGCGCCGCGAACTTCTTTCTCATCGAGGTCGAGGACAGTGACTCGGTGATCGCTGCGGCGAGAAACGGCGGCATACTGCTGCGCGATTTCGGCAGCAGCCTGCCCGGCTGCATCCGTATCACGGTGGGCGCGGAATCCGAAAACGACCGGCTGCTCGAATTGTTTGCCTCTCTCGACAGGAGGGCGCCATGACGTCGAAAGTGCTGTTCATCGACCGCGACGGGACGCTCATCGAGGAACCCCACGACAACCAGGTCGATTCACTGGAGAAGATCCGGCTGGTGCCAGGCGTGATCCCCGCCCTGCTCGCGCTCGCGGACAACGGCTATCGTTTCGTGATGGTCAGCAACCAGGATGGGCTCGGTACTGAATCCTTCCCCGTCGAGCAGTTCGAGACCTGCCACAAGCACGTAGTCGGCCTGTTCGAATCACAGGGCATTACGTTCGACGAGACGTTCATCTGCCCGCATTTCGAGGACGATGGCTGCGATTGCCGCAAGCCGCGCACCGGCCTCCTCACGCGCTTCCTCGCCCGGAATCATCTGGACACGGCGACATCGGCCGTCATCGGCGATCGCAACACCGATCTCGAGCTCGCGGAGCGCCTCGGCTTACGCGGATTCCTCGTCGACCCGCGCGGGTCGTTCGAGACCAGCTGGCCCGGGATCGTGGCCGCGCTGTGCTCGGGCGAGCGGTGCGCCGAGGTGGAGAGAAACACCCGCGAAACGATCATCCGGGCGCTCGTCAATCTGGATACCGAGGGTCGCATCGAGGTGCGGACGGGGATCGGGTTCTTCGATCACATGCTCGAACAGATCGCGAAGCACGGCGGTTTCAGCCTGGTACTGACCTGTGACGGCGACCTGCATGTCGACGAACATCACACGGTCGAGGACGTGGCTATCGTTATGGGCAGCGCGTTGCGCAGGGCACTCGGCGACAAGCGCGGCATCGGCCGGTACGGCTTCTTGTTGCCCATGGACGAGAGCGCCGCGACCGTCGCGCTCGACCTTTCGGGTCGCGCCAGTTTCGTTTTCGACGCGGCCTTCCCCCGCGACACCGTTGGCGAGATGTCTACGGAGATGGTGGGCCACTTCTTCCGGTCTTTATCCGAATCGCTCGGTGCGGCACTGCACGTCTCGGTAAAGGGCGAGAATACGCATCACATGGTCGAAGCTTGCTTCAAAGGCGTCGGCCGCAGCCTGCGCCAGGCAATTAGGCAGGAAGGTGCGGAGCTGCCAACGACGAAAGGCACCCTCAGTTAGCATGGCGGGCTCGATTGCCATCATAGACAGTGGCGGCGCCAACATCGCGTCCCTGCAGTTTGCCTTGCAGCGCCTTGGCTACGAGGCCAGCCTGACGACGGACGCCGCGCTGATCCGGGACGCCGACCGGGTCATACTGCCGGGCGTTGGTGCAGCGGCTGATGCCATGCGCCGATTGCGGGACAGCGGTCTCGTCGATCTGATCCGCGGCCTGAGCCAGCCGGTGCTCGGTATTTGCCTGGGCATGCAGTTGCTTGCCGATGCCTCCGAAGAGGAGGACGTCGAATGCCTCGGCATCATCCCCGGCGTGGCGCGCCGGTTGCCGTTGGCCGAGGGTTTCCCTGTGCCCAACATGGGCTGGTGCCCGGTCACGAAGACAGCGGACGCCGAGGTGCTCGATGGCATCGCCGACGGCAGCTACTTCTATTTCGTGCACAGCTATGCCCTCCCCCCGTCCGACGTCACTCTTGCGACAGCGTGTCATGCCGAGCCGTTTTCTGCCGTTATCGGCCGCGGCAATTTTGTTGCCGCGCAGTTCCATCCCGAGCGATCCTCGGTCGACGGCGCCCGCCTGCTGAAGAACTTCCTGGAGTCGGGGCGGTGAGGATCATTCCGGCTATCGACCTCCACGAAGGCAATTGCGTTCGCCTTTACAAAGGTGACTTCGCGAAAGTTACCGACTACAGCGACCAGCCGCTGGAAATTGCCCGCAACTATGCCGGTCTGCACGTCGAGGACCTGCATGTCGTCGACCTCGACGGCGCGCGCACCGGCTCGCAACACAACGCGACGGTCGTCAGGCAGCTGTGCACGGAGACGCCGTTGTCCGTGCAGCTCGGCGGCGGTATCCGCGATGCCGCGCGGGTGCGTCACTGGCTCGACAATGGCGTCGCGCGTTGCGTCGTCGGCAGCGTCGCCGTGACGGAGCCTGAGCTTGTCGCGTCCTGGTTCGAAGAGTTCGGCGCCGATCACATCGTGCTCGCGCTGGACGTGACCATTGACGAAGCGGGTCCGACGCTCGCAACCCATGGATGGACACGCTCGAGCGGCCGCAGCCTGTGGGAGCTCATGGATGGCTACGCGGCGAGCGGTGCGAAGCACCTGCTGTGCACGGACATCGGTCGGGACGGCGCTATGACCGGTCCCAACTTCGAACTGTATGCGGAGGTACTGCACCGTTACCCCGATGTCTGCCTGCAGGCATCCGGCGGTGTCCGCAATATCGGTGACATCGAGAGACTCAGGGAAATCGGCGTACCCGCCGCAATCACGGGCAAGGCACTGCTCGACGGCAAGATAACGGCTGCGGAGGTGAACTCATTCCTGCAAAACGCATAATCCCCTGCCTCGACGTTCGCGACGGAGTCGTCGTCAAGGGCGTGCAGTTTCGTAACCACCGCGTGGTCGGCGAGATCGTTGAGCTCGCGCAACGGTATCGCGACGAAGGGGCCGACGAACTCGTGTTTTATGACATCACCGCGAGTCCCGACGGACGTTCGGTCGATCGTGAGTGGGTCAGCCGGGTTGCGGCGGTCCTCGACATACCGTTCTGCGTTGCCGGCGGCATCCGCAGCATCGCCGACGCCGAAGAGGTGCTGAATAAGGGCGCGGACAAGATCTCCATTAACACGCCTGCCCTTGAAGACCCGGAACTGATCACCCGCCTCGCGCGGCGCTTCGGCACCCAGTGCGTCGTGCTCGGCGTCGACAGCCGCCCCGACAAGACGAGCGCCGCGGAGCGCCTGACGACCGAGTGGATCAGGGAAGCGCAGGAACGCGGCGCCGGTGAAGTCGTGCTGAACTGCATGAACCAGGACGGAGTGCGCAGTGGTTACGACAACGAGCAACTGCGCATCGTCCGTGCAGTTTGCACCGTGCCGTTGATCGCATCGGGTGGCGCCGGCGCGATCGAGCATTTCCGGGACGTGTTCCGGGTAGCGGACGTTGACGGCGCGCTCGCAGCCAGCGTCTTCCACAGCGCCGAGATTGACATCCGGGACCTCAAGGCCTGGCTGCAAAGCGAGGGCATCGCGGTGCGGCCTGCAGGAGACTTGCATGAACACTAGTGAACTTGCCTTCCTCGAGACGCTCGAATCGATCATCCAGGAGCGTCTCGACAACCCGGTCAACGGCAGCTACACGGCGAGTCTCGCGGCAAGCGGCATGCAGCGCATTGCGCAGAAGGTTGGCGAAGAGGCTGTGGAACTTGCGCTCGCCGCGGCCGTCGGTAACCGCGACGAGGTCATCGATGAAGCGGCCGACCTGGTTTATCACCTGCTCGTGCTGCTACACGCGCAGGAACTCGATCTAGGCCGAATCGCTGCACGTCTGCAGGAGCGCCACGCGGGTACCGCGTAGGAGCGCTTCTCGAAGCGCGATCGCGGGCCAGGGCCCGCTCCTACAGGCCGCCCCTGTCATTGATCTCGATCGCGCGCTGATACGCTGGCCGCGCCAGGCATCGGTCCGCGTATGCGGCCAGCGGCTCGGAGGCCGGCAGCATGTCGAACATGCGCATGAACACCACGCTGGAGCCGAGCATGACGTCGGCGGCCGTGAAGGTGTCACCGAGTATCCAGGTCCTGTCCGCGATACCGCGTTCCAGTGTCTCGATCATCAGCTCGAAGTCGCCCCAGCCCGAGCGATGGCGATTCGGTTCGATGCCGTTGAACTTCTCGGACATCGACGGTTCGATGACGGCAGGTGTGTACATCAGCCAGTAGAGGAATTTGCCGCGAGCAGGATCGTCGATGGCAGGCGCCAGCGTGCCGGGCCCGTAACGGTCCCCAATGTAGAGGCAGATCGCGGCCGATTCCGACATCCTGACTTCACCGTCCAGCAGGGCCGGCACCTTCCCCATAGGGCTCGCCTCGAGGAATTCGTCGGTGTTCCTGCGCGCCGGGTTCTGTATATCGACTCGTTCGAGCTCGTACGCGACCCCGGCTTCCTCCAGCATCCAGAGTGCACGCGTCGAGCGCGTCTGCGGGGACCAATAGAGCTTCATTCCCGACCTCGTCGATTCAGATAACGACTTCCGGCGCGACTTCGCGGCGATTGTAATGCGAACTCATTACGTACCCGTATGCGCCGGCATTCGCGATCAGGATGACGTCACCTTCTCTCGAGGGCGGCAGCAGGCGATCCGTTCCGAGGCGATCGCCGGTTTCGCAGATCGGACCGACGATGGTTGCTGTCTCGCTAGGTGCCTCACCAGCGCGCGTCAGGTTTATGATTTCGTGATATGCGCCATACAACGCGGGCCGGATGAGGGAATTCATGCCCGTGCCGACGCCGATGTAACGCATCTCGCCCTTGCCCTTGACTTGCGTGACGTGCGTAAGCAGCACGCCGGCGCGGGCGACGAGGTAGCGGCCGGGCTCCATCCAGATCGCGTACTGCGGATAGGTTTCGCGGACTTCCGTGAGCAGTTCATCCAGCTTCAGCAGGTCGAACGGACGGTCGCCGGGCTTTTCCGCGACTCCGATGCCGCCCCCCAGATCGATGGCAGAAACCTTGGGGAAGCGCTGCGCGATGCCGACGAGCTGTACGGCGACGCTTCGCCAGGCTTCCGGGTCCTGCACGCCGCTGCCGCTGTGCGCATGGATGCCGACGACGTCCACACCGATTTCCTGCGTCAGCCTCACGAGCTCGTCGACTTCGAACAGCGGCACGCCGAATTTCGAATGTACGCCGGCCGTCTTGACATGTTCGTGGTGGCCTCTTCCCTGCCCCGGATCCATACGGACGACGAGGCGGCGTCCCGCGAACAGCTCCGGCCATGCCTGCAGCGGGTACAGGTTGTCGAGCGTCACCAGCAGCCCCTTGTCGAACGCCCAGGCGTACTCGTCGCGCGGCGCGAAATTGGGCGTGAACAGGATCCGATCGAGGTCCAGTCCCGGGGTAACTTCCTGCAGCCACTCGACCTCGCCGGGCGATACACACTCGAAATCGCAGCCCTCGGCATCCAGCAGGCGGATCAGCTCTGCGTTGAAATTGGCCTTGACCGCGTACAGCACACGATCGACGTTCTTGAGGCTTAGCATGAACCGGGCCGCGCTGCGCACGCTGTCGCGGTCATAGATGTACGCATTGAGCTTCCCGGCAGCGATGTCCAGCAGTTGCTCGCGCTTGTTCATCCACCACGCATCGGGCGTCTGCGCGACCGCGGTCTCGGCGTGGAAGAGCTGTTCCCAGCTGGCGCCGAAAGCCGGGCTGCCGCCCGTTTTGCGAATGATGGAGGAATGCAGCTTGCGAACGAGTTTGGGCCCCTGCTGTTCGTCGATGACGAAGCTCAGGTTGAGGTCATTGGCCGCCTGTGACATCAGGTGGATACGCTCTTCCTCGAAAACCTCGAGCGCGGGCGCCAGGCGTGACAGGAACGTACGGATCTTGCGGCCGACCAGGCTGACCGCGGAGCAGCGCGTGATCAGCCTGACTTTGCAGAGCGGCTCGAGGTCCGCGACCAATGCCTGCAGGATATCTTCACCGGGCTCGCCTTCCGGCGTGTCGATGGAGACGGTGACGTTCGTCTCGGAGGTCGAGATGAGGTCGACCGAAACGCCATTGTTGCTGAACACGGTGAATGCGCGCGCCAGGAACCCGACCTCGTGCCACATGCCCACGCTGTCCATCGAGACCAGCGTAAGCCCGCTGCGTATGCAGATGCCCTTGACCTGCGGCTCGACTTCCTCGGTGACCGAGGAGATCACCGTCCCGTCGAACTCCGGGTGCGTCGTGCAGCGAATGAACAGCGGAATCCGCGACGCTCGCAGCGGCGACAGGCAGCGCGGGTGCAGCACCTTGCTGCCGGCGGATGCGAGTTCCTGTGCCTCGTCGAAGTGCAGCGCGACCAGCAGCCTGGCCGACGGCACGACGTGGGGATTAGCCGTGAACATCCCGGGAACGTCCGTCCAGATCTCGAGCCGGCGTGCCTGCAGCTTCGCCGCCACGTAGGCCGCGGACGTGTCCGAGCCGCCGCGCCCCAGGAGCACCGTCTCGCCTTGCGGGTTGCGGGCAATGAAGCCCTGCGTCAGCACCACCCTGCCGGAGCCGGCCATGCGGGCCTGCAGCGCGGCATCGGGCGCGTGCTCGCAGGTCGCCGACAAGTAACTGCGGCTGTGGCCGCGATTCGCACGGCCGGAACTTACGAGGATTTCTCGCGCGTCCACCCACTCCGTCGGTATGCCCACACGCTCCAGGTAAGCGGCGCCAAGGCGAGTGGACATGAGCTCCCCGAGGGCCATGATGCGCACCCTGACCCGTACACTGACCTCGCGCACCAGGCGTATGCCTGCAATCAGCTGATCCAGTTCCTGCAGGGAATCATCGAGCAGTGCGGGACCATCGAGCTCCAGTTCCCGGGCGAGGTCGTAGTGGCGTTGACGGATCTCGGCCAGCCCATCCGTGGGGCCGCCCGATGCCGCCGATTCCAGCAGTGCGGCCAGTGCGTTCGACACGCCCTGCAGCGCCGAGTGCACCACTACCGGCTTGAGTCCGTCGGCGAGCCGGTTGCGCACCAGCTGCGCGATGGTCGCCCAGCAGTCACCGGACGACACGCTGGTGCCGCCGAACTTCATAACGACCCAGTCGGAAGCCGCGATCTCGGGCGACGCGCCCAGGCCACCACTGGCTTCGAACCCCGCTTCCTTCATCATGCTACCGCCGTTCTTGCCTTTCACCGGAACAAAAAAAACCCGCCAGGAAATCCTCGCGGGCTCGTTGACAGCGTCCGGGCTTTATCGTTAGCCGGTACGTCTGCCATTGGCGCCCGCGCACCTCTGGCGCGCCATATGTTTTATGAGTTCTTGCGCGTTCGCAAAGGGAACGCGTCGGCACTTTACGCGGGCGTCGGAAAAGGTCATCGGCAAAGTACAGCGAACCTTGCCGAAAAGGTCAAGTAGACCATCGTCATTCGTCCCAGCTCGGCGGCATCGTGACCGCGCCACGGGAGGCCGAGGACACCTCGGCGCGATATTTTGCAAGGGCTCCCCGTTGCACGGCCGAGGGCGGTCGCCGCCAGCGGTCGCGGCGGCGGCTCATTTCCTGCTCGTCGACGTCGACGTTTATCTGCTTCGTTTGCGCGTCGATCACGATCACGTCGCCGTCCTCGAGGAGCGCTATGGGCCCGCCCAGGGCGGCCTCCGGCGAGATATGTCCGACCACGAAGCCGTGGCTGCCGCCCGAGAAACGGCCGTCCGTGATCAGCGCAACGTCGGCACCGAGCCCCTTGCCCATGATCGCCGCCGTCGGCGACAGCATTTCGCGCATCCCCGGCCCCCCCTTCGGCCCCTCGTAACGGATAACGAGGACGTCGCCGCTCTTGACCGAGTTGTCGAGGATGGCCTGCAACGCCTCCTCTTCTGCGTGGAATACGCGCGCGTTGCCTTCGAAGCGCAGGCCTTCCTTGCCGCTGATCTTGGCGACGGCTCCCTCCGGTGCCACGTTGCCGTAAAGGATTGCGAGGTGACTGTCCGCTTTGATGGGGTTGTCGAAATCGCGAACGATGTCCTGGCCCTCCGGGTAATCTGCGACTTCTGCGAGGTTCTCGGCAAGCGTCCTGCCCGTCACCGTCATGCAGTCACCGTGCAGCAGGCCCCGGTCAAGCAGCCTTTTCATCAGCGGCTGGATACCGCCGATAGCGATCAGCTCCGCCATCAGGTACCGGCCGCTGGGTTTTACGTCTGCCAGCACCGGCACGCGCGCGCCGATGCGCGTGAAATCGTCGAGTCCCAGCTCCACGCCGGCCTCATTTGCCATGGCGATGAGGTGCAGAACCGCATTCGTCGACCCGCCGAGCGCAATGACAACCGTTATCGCGTTCTCGAAGGCTTCCCGGGTCATGATGTCCAGCGGCTTGATGTCGTTCCTGATGAGGTTCATCACGGCTTCGCCGGCCCGCCTGCAGTCTTCCCGTTTCTGCTCGGACACTGCCTCCTGCGCCGAACTGTTGGCGAGACTCATGCCGAGCGCCTCTATCGCGGACGCCATTGTGTTGGCCGTGTACATCCCGCCACAGGCGCCCGGACCCGGGATGGCGGTCTGCTCGACGTCGAGCAATTCGGCATCGTCGATTTTGCCGCCGGAAATCGCCCCAACCGCCTCGAACACCGACACGATGTCACGACGTTTTTTGCCCGGCCGGATCGTGCCGCCGTAGACGAACACGGCCGGACGATTGAGCCGCGCCATGGCCATGACGCAGGCCGGCATGTTCTTGTCACAGCCGCCGATGGCGACAAGACCGTCGAAGCCCTCGGCGGCGGTCACCGCTTCGATGGAGTCCGCGATGATCTCCCGCGACACGAGCGAATAGCGCATGCCCGGCGTGCCCATCGAAATACCGTCCGAGACGGTGATGGTATTGAATATCACGCCCTTGCCGCCGGCGGCATCCGCGGCCTGCGCGGCTTCCCGCGCCAGCCCGTCGATATGCATGTTGCACGGGGTCACCATGCTCCAGGTCGAGGCAATGCCGATCTGCGGCCTTTGAAAATCGTCTTCGGTGAAGCCGACGGCTCGCAACATCGCCCGGCTCGGCGCCTGCTCGTTGCCATCGACGACGACGCGCGAGTAGCGCCGTAATTCTTTCTCGCTCATACGGTGTGCTCTGCCGGTTGCGGAATACCCTGAGGGCCGGTGTCGCAGTCTAGCAATGAATGGCCGGGGCGCGAAGAGCCGCCGAATCAGAGCCTAGTCGTCGTCGCGAATCATGACGGCGACGCGATCATGCACGCCTTCGCGCTCAACCGTGTTGTCCGACGTGAGTTCGACGACAAAAGCCTCGTCGCCTTCGACCTCGACATCCTGCACCAGCGGTATCAGGATCCTTGCCGAGCGTTGCCCCGGACCGAATACGACGAAGCCACTACCCGGGGGGAAGAAGTCCTCCCCGGCAGTTGCGGTAATTTCGAGGACTTCGGTTCTTACCACGAGGCGCGTGTCATCCGGATTGAATCGCACGAGATCGACCTGCACGGCCGGGTCTCGCTCGCGTACCGATACCTGGCTGACCGCGAACGCGACGGTGTTGGCAGGCAGCTCCGCTTCGAACTGCCGCTGGTCGTCATCTTCGAGAACGAGATCGATCGTGGCCAGCGCGATTGCCGCTGTATCCGCCTCGCGAATCCGCAGCGTGGACGTCTGGTCGGCTTCGCGGCGGTCGTCGGATGCCATCGACAGCGTGGTGCGGGCGCGAGACTCGCCCGGAAGGAACTCGACGTAGCCGCCGTTGGAGATCTCGAATTGCCCCGAACGCCAGGGGGAGCGGTTGCCGCTGAAGCCCACCTCCTCGAGCCTGAGCGTCATCGGCACCTCGAGCGGCTCGGGACGCACGATATCCACGAAGACGGATGGGCCGTCTTCGCGCAGCGTGACCGATCTCGTCTCCGGGTAGAAGGAAGCCGGGTCGATGCGGATTTCGATATCCGCTATCGCCAGTTCGGTTAGATCGAGCAGTTCGAGCTCCGGCTCGGCGACCGGCTGCGACGCTTCTGCGCTTGCTGCAGCGTCCGCTGCCAGGACGCCCGGCGACGCTTCAGCCGCGGCGCCCTCGCCAGGCACTTCCTGCGCCTCTTCGGGCGGCGCCGTTTCCACAGGTTCGATGGACCCCGGGGGCCGTGTCGCGGTCTGCGGGTCAGCGGCCGGAACGATTTCCCCTGCGGGTGGTGCCGGCAGCGCAACGGTTCCCGCAGACGGTAAATCGAGCCTCCGCAGCACCTCATCGACGATCCCGAACTGATAACCGGCGACACCGAGTAGCGACAACAACGCGACGAGCGCGATGACCCACCTGGCGGAGCCGCCTCGGTCCTCGAATTCCATGTGGTGAGTGACGTCGGGCGTGACCGCGCTCTCCTTCGGCCGGTAGCCCAGGGCTGCCAGGAAAGCGCCCATCGACTCGAAACGCGTAACCCGCGGGTACGACAGTGCTTTGCGGATCGCGGACCACTGCTCGTCGCTGACCCCGCTGAGTCGCTGCGGTGACATGCCCGCTTCCGCCGCCTCGGCGGCGTTGCGCGGCCCGAAAACGCGGTAGCCCGCGACCAGTCGGTACAGCAGACAGGCGAGCGAAAAAACGTCGTCTGAGGGGACCGGGTCTTCGCCGGTAAGCACCTGCATGCTCGAGTAAGCCGGCGTCAGGGCTCCGAGCACCGCCGGATCGAACTCTTCGACTTCGGATCGCTGCCGTTGCTGAACCCGCGCCACGCCGAAATCGAACAGTTTCGCGTCGCCATCCGGGAGGATCATGATGTTGCCCGGTTTAACGTCCGCATGCACGATGCCGCAACGGTGCGCATACTCCAGCGCCTTGCCGATCTGGCGCACGATCCGGAACGAGGTCTCGATGTCGATTGTCCGGCTGTCGGGAGAATCGAGAATATCCGCCAGCGTGCGGCCGTCGAGCCACTCCATGACGATGTAGTACAGGTCTTCGTCGCGATCGAAGTCGATGAAGCGCACGATGTTCGAGTGCGTCAGGCAGCGGCTCTTCGCCGCTTCCTGCTGCAGGGCGCGCAGCGCCTTGCCGTTTCTTGCAAGCTGCGGGGAAAGTACTTTGATGGCGACCCAGGGATCCGGTTCGCCCGCCTCCGCCAGGCGCCGGTCGAGCGCCTTGTACACGACGCCCATGCTGCCGCCGGAGACACGCTCCTGGAGCACGAACCGGTCTCGGAGCACCGATCCGACCTGTACGCGATCGTCGGCGTCCTCGGGTTCGAACACGTCGGTTGCGATCACATCCGTGCTGCCGAACGGATCGTCGTTCGCCGGTGTCTCGTCCGCGCCGACGTCATCCGGCTCGCTCTGTGGCTCTTGCCGATTCGCCGCGGTGTTGCTGGTAGGCACCTGTTCCGTGACGTAACGATCGAGCATCGATTGTACGAGCTGGAAGGTCTCCTGGCGTAACGCGCCGGCCTCGAAGCGCTCCTGCAACACGCGTCGAATTTCGGCTTCGCTGCCGCCGCTCGCCTCGAGCAGGCGGCCGATCGCCTCCCGAATCTCGGCGAGCATCTGCACCTCGTCTTCCTTGCCGGCCAGGCGATCCTGGAAGCTCGCAAGCTGGTCAGAAAAAGAATTGCGCAAGTTGTCGGATTCGGCACTCATGGTCCATCGTAAACACAAAAACATCCGTCTGCCCGATACAGACCTTTAGCAGTCTATCGTCTAAGTCAAGGATACACGCGGAACTGGTCGTCAGATTACTTTGCCAGGGTTGAGCAATCCCTGCGGATCGAGCGCATTCTTGAGCCGGCGCATTACCTCGATCTCGACCGGTCCCCGGTACTTTCGCAACCACTCCCGCTTGGTGACGCCCACTCCGTGTTCCGCGCTGAAACTGCCGCCCAGTCGATGGACCAGGTCGTACAGGGCACGCGTAAGGCCTTCGACCCGGGCCGGGTCCTCCGCGATGTCCTGCGGTACCGTCAGGTTGTAATGCAGGTTGCCGTCGCCGACATGGCCGAAGATGACCGGCCGCGCCCCCGCCTCCTGTTCCGCGAGGTTGTCTGCACAGCGCTGCAGGAACTCCTGCATGCGCCCCACGGGTACCGAGATGTCGTGCTTGATGCTCGGCCCTTCGTGTTTCTGTGCCTCCGATATCCCGTGACGACAGCGCCACAGCGCTTCGGCTTCCGCCATGTTCTTGGCTATTACGGCATCGAGAATCTTGCCGCTCTCCATCGCTTCTTCGAGAAGTTCCTGCAGGCGCTCGTCGGACTCGCGCGCCGCGACCTCGGTAAGTACGAACCAGTCGCCCAACAACTCGAACGGCAGTTTGGTCCCGAGGATGTGCCGCTCCACCAGTTCGAACGCTACGCGCGAAATCAGCTCGAACGACTCGATTCGGTCTTCGAGCCCCGCTCGCATGCGTGCGAGCAGCGACACTGCACTGCCGGCGTCCGGCACCGTCACCAGCAAGGTGGTTCTCTCGCCAGGGTCCGGGTAGAGCCTGAGCGCGGCGGCCGTGATGACCCCCAGCGTGCCCTCGCTGCCGATGAACAGTTGCTTCAGGTCGTAGCCTGCGGTGTCCTTGTGGAGGGTTCGCAGACCGTCGATGATGCTGCCGTCGGCCAGTACTACCTCGAGTCCCAGAACCTGCTGCCGCGCCGTCCCGTAGCGGACGACATTGATGCCGCCGGCGTTGGTCGAGAGATTGCCGCCGATCTGGCAACTTCCTTCCGCGCTGAGACTCAGCGGGAAGTAGCGATCGACGGCCCTCGCTTCCTCCTGCAGCGTCGCGAGTACGCAGCCGGCTTCCGCGACCATGGAAAAGTCGTCCGGGTCGATTGAGCGGATCGTGTCGAGGCGCGCAAGCGAGAGGATCAGCTGCTGTCCCGATTCATCGGGTATGGCGCCGCCGCACAGTCCGGTGTTGCCACCTTGCGGGACGATCGCGACGCCGGCGTTCGCACACAGCTTGACCACTTCCGCGACTTCCGCGGTGCTGCCCGGCAACACCATGGCGAGTGCGCGGCCGTGCAGCACGTTGCGCCATTCCGTCACATGCGGTTCCAGGGCCTGTTCGTCAGTCACGCAGGCGCCCGCACCGACGATATCGACGAGATTCGCGAGAAAGCGCTCAGTCTTCGACAATGACCTGCTCCGCAAACGTGTGCCAGTCGATATTGCTGCCGCAGAACACCAGCACGACGCGTTTCCCTGCCAGTTCGTCCCTCAGGGGACCCATGAGTGTCGCCGTCGACGCGGCGCACGCCGGCTCGACAGCAAGTTTCATGCGCTGGAACAGGAATCCCATCGACCGCCGCAGCGCCAGGTCTTCGACCTCTACCAGTCGATCGACGTTGGCGCGGCAAAGCTCGAACGAGTACGGCATCGCGTACGGTGCGCCGAGGCTGTCGGCGATACTGCGTACCCGGTCGATACCCCGAGGCTCGCCAGCCTCGAAACTGAGGTGCATCGTGTTCGCACCGCGGGGCTCGACCCCGATGATCTCGACCGACGGTCGCAGCTGTCTCACCGCATTCGCAATGCCCCCCATCAGGCCGCCGCCACCGATTGGTACGATCAACGCGTCGAAGTCGTCGAGTTGCTCGCAAATTTCCAGACCGATCGTCCCGGTGCCGGCAGCGACCGCCGGCCCTTCGAAAGGATGCACGAAATAGCGACCTTCCTCATCCTCGATTCGCTTCGCAACCTCGAACGCCTCGTGTACATCATCGACCACGACGACCTCGCCGCCAAAGCGTTTGCAAGCGGCTATACGATACGGATTGGCGGAACCGGTCATGACGACCTTGGCAGTGCTGCCCAGCGTTTTTGCCGCAAAGGCAGTGGCTATGGCATGGTTGCCCGCGCTGACGGCCGTAACACCCTTCTTTAACTGCGCATGACTGAGCGCGTGCAGGTTCGCCAGTGCACCGCGCGCCTTGAAGGTCCCCGTACGTTGCAGGAACTCCAGCTTGCCCCAGACCGTTGTGCCGTCGTCGAGCGCGAGTTCGATGCCGCCGCACCGAACCAGTGGCGTGGTCCAGATGCTGTCCCCCAGTGCCTGCCTGAGGGCGCGCACCTCGTCGATGCCGGGGCCTGCTGCGCTCATGAGGCGGCGCGGGGGCCAGCGCCCTGATTTATGTCAAATGGTTGCTTCATGCGGCTTTCCGGGGAACCGAAACTCCTGTCACTTCAATTGCTTTCAGATAGAACTTGCGCTGCATCCGAGTCTGCTTTAATTTGATTCAACGGTACCCGGTCAGTCAATGTCAGCCGCCATGGGGATTCGAAACTGGCTGCTGGCGCATTCCTGCAGGTCGGTACCAGGGTGACACGCGAACTCTAGTGAATAACATAGTCGCGCGAAAGTCGCTTCGGGCATAAAAATGGAACTAGACGAACTGTCTCAATCCGGTATCCGGCGTATCGCCGACTATTCGCCGTACCTGGATCAGTTGGCCGGCCTCGCCCAGGAAATGGGCCTGCGCCAGCGCAGCAACCTGGTGCATCTCGAGCGCTGCCTCCACGAACACTGGTCCCTGGGCCAGAACAACATCTTGAGCTGGGCCCCGCTCGACGAAGGCATCCTGATCCTCGTCCTGCCGCATTACGCAATCGCCGAATTCACGTCTTCACCGCCGGGCTCGAAGCCGCCGCGGGTGTCCCCGGCATTCATCACCGAACTGATTTCCGGGGACCGCCAGCTCAACTTCCAGCAGATGCAGAAGGTCGCGCGCCTGCTCGAAGTCAAGCCGGTCTACCTGCCGTTGCGGCAGCCCCTGTCCGGGCATCCTGTCGAGACACAGATCATCGAAAAAATGATCCGCCGCTACGGTATCAGCTATGTAGCGAGCCGCGCGGTAACGCTGTTCGACATCGTCGGTTTCAGCCTGCTCACCCCGTTCGAGCAGATGACACAACTCAACAGCCTGTCGTATTCGTTGAATTCGGCACATGCGAAGATGCTCGAACAGAATGTCGACATCAATTTCGCGCGCTCATCGAGCGGCGACGGTTTCTACGTCTGGAATCGTGATGACGGGCTGGAGGCCAACGTCAACCTCTACCATTTCATGCACATCGTACTTGCCGACAATGCGATTGCACGCAGTAAGGCAACCTCGCGCGCGGTGCCGCGTCTGCGCGCGTGTTTCCACGTTGGCAGTTGCTACGAGTTTCATCAGGCTGAGGGCCTGAACCCGACCATGCACGACTACATCGTCGGCGACGTCACAATCGAGCTCGCCAGGATGATTGAAGCCGCCCTGCCCGGGCAGATCCTGGTCGGTGAGTTCCTGGCGAGTCACACGAACGGTAGTTCGGACCCGACCCAGACCCAGGCACAAATCGACGCAGTCACCTTTTTGCAGCGTGCCCAGGGCAACCTGGCGAAGCTGAGCGGCCTCGAGTTTTCCGGGGAGCGTGTGACGGCCATCAAGTGCTATCTGACCGGCGAGAACATGGGCGGCGGCCAGTTCAGCATCCGTCGCCTGACGATCAAGGACAAGCACGGTTTGTCGCGCGTCGCGTACAACGCGAAGGTCAATATTTATCGCGAGAACACCCAGCCTATCCTGCTGGG
>WOR8_10000717_pt1 | contig 54943 bp, 38 predicted proteins | sample DeeMarSeWOR38_10_FD_19890 | JGI IMG/M metagenome (IMG submission 19890)
AAGGTATCGATCCATCCCAGAGCACCGCTTCTGGGTGCAACAAAGTCGATGTTCGGATTTTCAGCATGCAGTTTCCAACCCCCGTTGTCCCAGGCCATGGCAACATGGACTTCGTCTGATCGCATTGACTGCAGCAGGGCATCCCCGTTGGTCCAGTAATTTTTCACGAATGGTTTACCCGCGATCATGGCTTCCCCGATCTTTTCCATTAATGCCTTGTAGGCCATGGGATCGCTGTACTTCGCAAAGGGGTTTTCTCCCATGGAAAATGCCAAAGCGATCAAGGTGGGTCTTTTGAGACGGTAGCTGATTCTACCGGCATACATGGCATTCAATATGTCTGAGTAATCGCTCGCTGCAGGCGCAAATTTGCGGTTGACAACCAGCCCCGAGGTTCCCCAGCAAAACGGAACTGCATGCGGATTACCGGCAACCATGGTGTTTTTCTTGACCGCTTCCAGCATGGGTTCAACAATCTGTTCGGCTTGTATCTGGGAAAGGTCAATCGGCTGATACAGATTGTATTTTTCCTGAACCGATGAAATACGATCCTGACTGGGTTGAGCCAGATCAAAGCCGGCACCGCGGGTGGCGCGCAACTTGGCAATCATTTCCTCATTGTTTGAGTAGGTGACCTTGACATTAATGCCGGTGTCTTTTTGAAACTTTTCCACCAAATCCTTCGGAGCATAGCCCTTCCATGTGAGCAAGGAAAGCTCTTCAGCCGCGTAAAGGTTACTGAAGCCAAAGGCCAATACCACGGTGACAATTAATGACGTTAGTATAATCCTTTTCATAATTACTTTCCTCCTTTTATATGTTAATAGTTAGCTGAAAGTTGGGCCGTGATACAATCAACTTCGAGATCGAACAGAGAATTTAAAAAATTGCATGGTTAATGGAAGAAATAGGACATAATTGACAAAAACAAGTTTGCACGAAAATGTCAAATTAAAAAACTCATACCATGATTTTATTTGTTACCACATATGACCGAAAAATCGCTTGCCGATAAGTATTTTGTGTTAGAGATACCTCGGAGACGTAAAAAGGCCATGAAACCCATATCACGACAAAAGCCGTACCATTTTGAAACCACCCCAAAAAACGGATAGCCCCGCTTAGCATGAACCCAATGACAATAATATGGGATTTTGACGGAACGCTGTTGCCGAGCGATCCGTTTGACAGTGAACAGTCGTTATTAATGTACAAGCTGTACGAGGCCGGAGAAAAACTGCCGCTATTCCTGCGAGCGCTAACCAGATTTTTGATTTATGCCGACAATCACGAACATTTGCGCAAAACTTTCAAGAAATTTTTCAACTGGTTTATGCAAGGGACATCGGTGACTGCGTTAGATCGAGTCTGCCAACGACTGGCTGATAAAATACCTGAAACGGATCGACAGACTATTTTGCATTTAAAGGATGAAGGCCACAATATGATGGTTTTAAGTTGCGGGACCGCGAACCTGAGTGAAGGCACTTTGAAAAAAGCCGGTTTGGATCATTGCTTCACAGCTATCGAGGGTAACCGATTTGACATAAAAAATGGACTCATCGCCGACATGACGCTGAACGTAACGCATCCGGAGGACAAAGTAACCTTTTTGATAGAAAAAGGAATCTCTCCGGATTCTACCCTTGCAGTTGGTGATGGATACACCGATATCCCGCTATTGGATTGGGCTACAATTTCGGTCATGATCGACCGCACCGGCCAAAAGCAGAGAAAATATGTCCACAAAAAGTATCACTTTGTTAAATCTATTCCCGAAATCTTAGAAATGGTATAGGAAACCATGAAATCGAAGAACCTCATCGTTTTCGATATGGACGGCGTCATCATGGATGTCTCCAAGTCATATCGGGATACCGTCAGACACACGACTAAGTTGTTTCTCAGCCCTGCGCCGAGCGCAGCACGGATGCCCGAACCGCTATTTGATCTCTCGGATCTTGCCGGTGTGAAACAAAGCGGGGGATTGAATAATGATTGGGATCTTTCGTTTCAGACGATCAGTCTGATGTTTACCCTGATAAAAAAACCGGACGTCCACGATACCGAAGATCCGTGGTCAACATATCGGAAAACCCTATCCCTCTGTGATCTGAGCAAATTGGCTGACTACCTGAATTCAACAGACAGACCCCTGATGAATCTTCTCAATCAGCATGGTAAATTAGCCGATCCACTGATTGCCAAGTTTTATGCAGGAGATGTCGGCAGCGGAAACATCATCAAACAAATATTTCAGGAAATTTATCTGGGAGAGGAGCTTTTTACATCGACGTACGGTCTGACTCCTGAAATATACCGTGGTCAAGGCTATATTCTCCGAGAAACGGTAATGACTAGTTCGTTGATTTTAGATGAGCTCTCGAGAAAAAATCATCTTGCTATTGCAACCGGTCGTCCCAGGGCTGAGGCGGAATATCCATTGGAGCACTTCAAGCTCAAGGGCTATTTCGATATCGTGTATTCCCTGGATGATTGCCTGAAAGAGGAGAAAAGGATTCATGACGAGGAAGGCAAAGAGGTATCGCTCAGTAAACCGCATCCGTATATGCTCGATGCTATTGCAGAGAAATACAACGATGCGGCCACCACATTTTACTACGTCGGCGATATGCCGGATGATATCGTGGCCGCCGGACGCTCTCGTTTTGGATACAAAAGCATCGGCATGCTGATATCAGCGCCGGACAAACGCCGTTTGAAAGATGAATTCGTCCGAGCCGGAGCGGATTACATTGTTGATGATTTTGAGGGTTTAAAGCAAATTATTCTTTGACAGAGGATAAAACTGTCTTAAGATTAACTTATTGAACTGCATTCAACGAGACAAAAAAGGTGCCGCATGACCGCAGCAGTTCCCTATCAAAGAAGCAGTGAGCGATTCTCTCATAAAGCCCCTATAATTCTTGAAGATTTTCGCACGGGTTTTGTGTACAAGGGCATCATGTACAATTTCAGCGCCAACGGCATGTATTTCGAATCAGATTATGCTCCCCGGCCGGACAGAAAACTTCGAATAACCGCCAACGAGTTACCTGGCCAACCCTCCCCTCAGGTGTATCTAGCCAAAGTCAAATGGCGCCGGCCGCTATCCAAGATTCCCTCACCGTATTCATTCGGCATCGGTGTCAAATATTGTTAAGGCCTTGTTGATAGATAACTTCGACGCTTCGCGTCGAGGTCATATGCTGACCACTCCTAATAAACTTGAGCCTTTGCATAGAGTAAAACATCTTTAATCACGAAAGCAGGAAAGATGGAAAGCACGAAAACAGACTTTTCGTTTTGTTTTGCTTTCGTGTTTTCACAATTTCGTGACTTCGTGATTCGTATCGATTTTTTAGTCTTTTTTAATAATGATTCCGGGGTACTACGTTGGAGTCGAGTGCCGACCACTAGCGTTGAGAGCTGTCACTCAATCATGGCTTTTCCACCAACAGTGACATGGTTCTGGACATGCGTTGGTCGGCCTCACGCCTGGAAAGAATCTCGTTTAGCACCTCGTTGTTCTGATCCGCAGTCCCACCGATTTCCACCCATGTTCCGAACGGCATCATTAATTCAGTCTGAGCCCCAAAGAATCGAACAACAGACTCCTGGTTGTCATCGTATGCAATGCGGGGGACGATCCTGAGATGAACATTGTTGCCGACAACAGTCGGTGTAACTTCGAAGCCTGATTCAACTGTCTGAAATATCACCGTATCCGCGGTTGTCGCGTATCGGCGGTGATAACTTGGCCAATGTTCCGAATAGGGAATTTCCGTACCGGCAATAATGTAAGCCGGGTTCCCGGAGGTCGTTACAACAAAATATTCGGAATAACTCGTTTGGTCGCGGTGGCGGTCTTCGATCGAAATGTCAACACCGTCTTGCTTTGCACCGCCGGTTGCGACTCTAACATCCCCGTCTGAGATTCGACCACGGACTTTCACCTCACCAGCGACATCAGCCTGCTTTTGATGAAACCGCACCCGGATTCTAACCAATTCTTGGGGCCGGTCAACCTCTTGGATATAGTGACGAATCCTTTGAAGGGCATCCCGGGTGTCGACAACCACAAGCGAATTAACCCGCTCAGAAACTGTCACTTTCCCCTCGGGTGACAGCATACTTTGAACGATAGGCGCCAGTTCACTCGCCCAGTGAAATTTAATCTCGATTACAGCAACGTCATTTGCCAAGGTTGGGCTGCATGTGATCACAAACGCCAGCACCAAGTACAAAAACAAGATAGGTATGGATATAAATTGCCCTGCAGTTTTCATTGCCCGCCTCAATTTCACAAGTAATACCATATACGTTAAAAATTTTAGCACGGCGGGCGGGGAATTTCAAATTTGCAGACAGTCTTCTTTTAAGATTTTATCCAGTGCATCAACAATCTCATCCGCATTTTTCTCCGTAAAGACTATCGGTGGTTTGATTTTCAGGACATTTTGCGATGGCCCGTCGGTGCTGATTAGTATACCGCGGTCGCGCATGCGGTTAATGACGTAATCGGCATGGGGTGTCGCGGGTTCTTGGGTCTCGCGATCAGTAACCAGCTCAACTCCCGCATACAACCCCAGACCGCGGACATTACCGATGAGGCTGTATTTATCCATCAATCCTCTTAGCCCCTTAAGCAGACGATTTCCGGTCCTGTGCGCATTTTCCTGTAGCCCCTCGTCTTCAATGACTTCCATCACAGCCGTTCCAATGGCACAGGATACCGGGTTGCCGCCAAAGGTATTGAAATATTCCATGCCATTGGCAAATGCATCCGCAATGTCGGGTGTTGTGACAACCGCTGCCAAAGGATGACCGTTGCCCATCGGTTTGCCCAATGTCACAATATCGGGTACGACATGTTGAGTTTCAAAAGCCCAATAATGACTGCCGACACGCCCAAAACCGACCTGGACTTCATCCACTATGCAGACCCCGGCGGCGGATCGAACATGCCGAAAGGCCTCGCGCAAATAGCTGTCCGGCAGCACAATCTGCCCGCCGCAACCCAACAGACTTTCGCAGATAAACGCCGCCGGTGCGCTGCCGTTGGATTGAATTCGACCGACGGCTTCCCGCACATGCTCTGCATATTGGACACCGGTGTCAGGGTCCGTTCCCTTGTAAGGCCCGCGGTAACCATCGGGCATCACGACTTTGTGAACCCAGGGCTGTGTTCCATGCCCTCCGGGACCGTCATGCTTATATGGACTGACATCTATCAGTGCCTGAGTGTTGCCGTGATACGCGCCGTCTACGGTGATTATGTCGTGTCGGCCGGTATAGGTGCGGGCCATACGCAAAGCCAACTCATTGGCTTCACTGCCGGAACAGACAAAATAGCAGACACGCAACGGTTCCGGAAATTTGGCCAGCAGTTTCTCGGAATATTCGATGATGTTATCGTGGAGATACCGCGTATTGGTATTCAGCACAGGCATTTGACGCTGTCCGGCCGCCACCACATGGGGGTGGCAGTGTCCTACATGGCACACATTGTTGACACCATCCAGATATTTCTGCCCGTCTTCCGTATACAGGTACTGCCTGCGACCCCGGACTATCTTAAGCGGTTGGTTATAGGAAATGCTTAGATTTCGACCCAGATTTTGGCGGCGTGCGTTTAAAATAGCTTCGCGGCTTCGCCCCTGGGATGGAAAACAGCTGCGAGGAATTCCTAGAATGATATTGGGATCGGGGGAAATCTGTAGCCAAATTTCGCGCTGGCTCGGCCGGGCCACCCTGGGGAAGTTGCCGCGTTCATCCAGCAAATCGGTAATGATCTGAAAATGCAGGTGCGGCGGCCATCCCCCATTGGTTTTTGTATCCCCGATGCAACCGATGCATGCCCCTTTTGCAACCGGCGCATCGACGCTCAACGCCTGCAGGGAGTCCGGGCTCAAATGACCGTAAAGCGAATAAAAGGATTCACCATTACCGGTTTGGTGCTCAAGAATGATGGTGGGGCCATAATCAAAATGCTCGGAATTATTTCTGAAACTATGCACCGTCCCAGCCAAAGGCGCATATACCGGAGCACCGCTCTGCAAATAAAGGTCCATACCTAAATGAATGCTCCTACGTTCCATCATTTCATCGGTCGGGACTTCAAACTGATCAGCCGCATAAAACAGGCGGGACTCATTGTAGCGACCAATGGCGACGTCAACGCCTGCATTCTGCATGTTGTGACATATGAGTGTGGCAAATGCGACCGGATCTGTGCCTTCACCGTCTCCGCCCAGCAACTGACTTCCGACGCTTAAATCAAGCACCAGTTGGTTTTCCGCGTGCAGATCGCTGTCGATAATTTGTCCGATTTTTGCCTGACTGTGCTGTAACCAATCAACGATCCGGGCAGCATGCGGTACCGCGGGTAGTCCGCACGCCTGCCGAAATGCATACCGCGCAAATCGCGGATGGATGTCCGCCAGCTTCTCCAACAGCGCCCAGGCCGGTTTTTCCGATATGCGCAGATAGTCGTTGCCCGGTTCCAAATGATACTGGGTGGCCGAATGACAAACGCTCATGCATAGCCGCATGCAAATCAAATCAAACAAAACAAGCAACTCTTGCTCGGTCAGCGGATAGGTTTGATGGTAGCTCGCCACGACATGCACAGCGGCTGAAAGGGGATCGGCTTTGTTCAACATAGCATAGGCGCAGGCGATGGCGAGTTCGCTGACCGTATAGGTATGAACCATGTCACCGAAATCAATCACCCCGGTCACCTGGTGACTCCAGTTACCGTCGGGCTCGACCAATATATTAAAATCATTGGCATCATTGTGAATCACGCTGGTGCGCAAATGGGGCAATTGAGGTTCAATTTCCGATTGAAACCGTTTCAAAAACCAAGTGACAAGGTCTATTTTTTGCGGAAGATCGATAGAGGGAACACAGCGTTGGATAACCCGTCGTGCGTTTTTTAGATCCCAGTGAAAATCGCGATAAGCAGCTGGATGGTCAAAATCACTCAGAATCCGGTCCAGATCGCCGAGGAATCGTCCCAGACTGCCTAATAGATCGTCATTGTGAGGTGTTACCAGAGCGAGCGGTTTCCCGGGCAAATAAGCTAGCAAACGAACAAAATGGGTGGTTCCGCTCATGCCCTCCACGGAGCTTATCCGCTCACCTTTCACCGACGTACAAACTTCCGGCGCACCGCTTCTTTCTGGATTCAGTGAACGGTGGTTGGTGGTGATGTGCATCATGGCCTGATTCTGGAGGTCCAACACCTCATAGGTTTCCGTGGCATTGGCCAATTTGAGCACAAATGCCTTCCCGTCTGAGGTATTCAGATGGAAATTCTGATCTCTTTCACTGGCCAGCGGTTGGGCAGAAACATCGAGACCAAAAAAATCATTTGCAATACCAACGGCATCCGTTTCGCTAAATCGGGGGGCATGTTGAACAATCGATGACATGGGCTTCAATTTCCTCCCTGGATCGTACGTTTGTATGAAAACCCGTTTTACTAATGGAAAAAAACGAACCTCTCAGTGGTGATAAACATCGCGGGTGTGAAGATGGAGATTCAATCGGTGTGCCCTAATCTTCAACAAAATTTATAACACGGAGCCTACGTTATACATGGAGTAAGCCCGTCTGCGGCACGATGGGCTGCAGACGGGCAAAATAGCAATTGACACCAGATTTGGCATTACTTTTGAACATCTCGCTGTCGTCTACAATCAGCGGTTTAATATCTCCATAGTTTTGGAAACGATGGCGGACGCTTTAAAGCCGTATTTTTTCATCACAGTGGCACCAGGTGCCGAAGCACCAAAACGGTTAATCCCGATCACCGCCCCTCGGTCACCGACATAGCGTTCCCATCCCATGCTGATGCCGGCCTCAACCGCTACTCTGGCCGCCACCGTCGGCAGCAGTACCTTATCTTTATACCTCTGAGTCGTTCTCTCAAACAGATCCCAACTAGGCATGCTCACCACCCTCGCGGCCACACCTTTTTTTGCCAGGAGGCGCTGGGCTTCCAGACAAAGATGTACTTCCGAGCCGCTGCCGATGACTATAGCATCAGGGGCACCGTCCGAATCTGCCAGCACATAACCGCCTTTCGCAAGCGCAACCGCAGAGGGATATTGCTTACGGTTCAGCACCGGTAGGCTTTGACGGCTCAGGATCAGAGCTACCGGCGCATTAACTGTCTTGATGGTCACCCGCCAGGCAGCAGCCGTTTCGGTGGCATCGGCCGGTCGAATAACGGTCAGTCCGGGTATGGCCCTCAGTGCCGCCAAATGCTCCACCGGCTGATGCGTGGGGCCGTCCTCTCCAACCGCGATACTGTCGTGGGTAAATACATAAATGACTGGTAGTTTCATCAATGCCGCCAGACGGATGGCCGGGCGACAGTAGTCGGCAAATACCAGAAACGTCCCGCCGTAAGGGCGCACACCTTTATGAAGGGCCATGCCGGATAAAATCGCGCCCATGCCATGTTCCCGGACACCGAAACGAATATTTCGTCCCCTATACGAGTCTCTCTGAAAATCGTCGGAAGATTTGATCAGAGTGTTATTGGACGGCGCCAGATCGGCAGAACCGCCCATCAGTGTGGGTAATTTCTCCGCCAACGCATTCAGCACTTGACCGGAAGCAGCGCGGGTGGCAAGCGGTTTGTCACCTGAAAAATTGGGAATCTTCGCGTCCCATCCCGGGGAAAGCCTACGGGATAAAGAAGCCTGCCAATCTTTTGCCAACTCCGGATACTTCCGTGCATAGCTGTCGAATTTTTTCTGCCAGGCGGCCTGGGCCTTTCGGCCTCTATCCACGCATTTGCGAAATACCTTGAGAGCCTTATCCGGAACGAAAAATTTCTTAGTCACCGGCCAGCCAAGATTTTCCTTGGTCAGGCGCACTTCCTCCTCCCCCAGCGGCGCACCGTGGGCCTCATGTGAATCCTGCTTGTTTGGGCTACCATAGGCAATATGTGTACGCAAAAGAAGCAATGATGGTTTAGACGTTTCAGCTTGGGCGTCCCTCAACGCGTTCTCTATCGCGAAAAGATTGTTACCGTCCTTTACTTGTGAAACATGCCAGCGATAGGCTCTAAAGCGAGCGGCTACATTTTCTGTAAAGGCGAGTTCCGTGCTTCCCTCAATGGATATGTGGTTGTCGTCATAGATGCAGATAAGCTTACCCAAGCCAAGATGACCGGCCAGCGATGCCGCTTCCGAAGCAACCCCCTCCATCAAGTCCCCGTCACCGCACATGACATAGGTGTTGTGATCGACAATCTTCTGACTCCCGCGATTGAAAACAGCACCCAAATGACACTCCGCAATGGCCATTCCCACAGCATTGGCAAATCCCTGCCCCAGCGGGCCCGTAGTCGTCTCGACACCATGCGTGAGACCATGTTCCGGATGCCCGGGAGTATTGCTGCCCCATTGTCGAAAATTTTTGATATCGCTAAGGCTGACGTTATATCCGGATAGATAAAGCAGACTGTAAAGCAGCATCGATGCATGCCCTCCCGATAGCACAAACCTGTCACGATTCGCCCATTCGGGATTCTTGGGATTGTGATTTAGCACTCGGGTCCAGAGCACATATGCTGCCGACGCTAAGCCCATGGGGGCTCCCGGATGACCGGATTTAGCCGCTTGGACGGCATCCATCGCTAGAGCGCGAATGGTATTGATACACAGATTATCAATTGAACCTTTAGCTCCTGAAACTGCTTCGGACATGAGATCCACTCTCCTTTCGTAAATTGGTTATACACTTAGCGCCCAGACGGGTTAACATTCGATCGTCAGTGGTTTGCCGATCTCGCCATGGGAGGTATTCTAGATCGACTAATACCAAGCATCGCTGCAATAACTGAATCAATACTCAGAAAAGAATTCGTTATTGAGTATAAATTGCCCTCTGATTAGCCTACAATTGAACCAAAAAACAAGAAGAAAAATCAGCTTTTTAATAACTTTGACGCCTTATCTAATTTTTCAATGCCTACATTAAGTTCTGAAACGGCTTCATGCTGCGGGCCTTTCACACCGCGAACGCCGGGCGCTAGGACGGAAGTACTTCCAGGCCCATCTCCTTGAACTCAGCTCGAACTTCATCCTGGATTCTCAGGTATTCATCGTTTATGATTTTTTTGGACTCAAGGTCATAGACTTGATCATATCGGAATCCCTTTGTCGGGTTTTTGATGATGTTTTCGTATTTCGCGAAAAATTTCCCGGCCAGAGGATTGGCCTCCTTCCGTGAGTAACGTGCTGCCGCAAGTCCCAGTTCCGCGTGGAATTGATGGTCCTTGGGAAGAAGTGAGTCCGGCTCCACCGACTTGGCGGGATGTCCGGAAAAGATGTGGCCGCCGGCAGGTACCACGGAAAGCATGTAGGCAGCCATTTCATAGTGGTACATTTTGGTCCCGGCGCCCCCGGCCAGATACGGCAGGTTCACCACCGGGCGTCTCATATGGCGCGCATTGGCCTGGTTTGACATGCCGATGGCCCAAAGCAGCGGTTTGGTGGATGAAATGCGCAAATTTTGATGCAGCGGGGCGTTATAATGGTAGTTGCCCCGGTAGATTAGATTGCCCATGATCAGATAGGAAGTGGCCAAAATAGCCACACCCTCCGCACCGCCGGCATATCCGCCGTACATGGGGGTGGAAGTTGAACCGATATTGGCACTGATACTGTTAAAGTATGCAACTTTTTGCAGGGCTTCATAGTTAACCATCATCTCAGAGAGAAAATCGATCAGGAAACCGTCGCTCGGACGCAGACCGAATTGGGGTGAGGCCGCGGCTATCATGGAAACCGAGTTTGACGCCGCCGAAATTCCGTTGATAATCGGAAGTCCGGCGCGTCCGGAACGCCGGATACCCTCACGGGCTAAAATGACAGTTTTGATAGCCGCCAGCAACTCCTGCGGAGAACGCACCCTGGCGTCCTTTCCCCGAAGATGCAAAATGGATGGAACACTTAGGGAATCTACAATGCCGATGCTCGCCAGACCCTCCACGGTATCGAGATAAATCTGCTCTTTGGTAGTGTAAATACCGCCGCCCACGTGGATCCATGGCACGGAATCCTCGTCTACATTGCGACCGTACATGGTCTTCGCCTCACGTCCCTCCCCAAATCTGGCGGCTTTGGGCGCTTGTTCGGCGGCCCTTAATATTTCTTCGCGGCTAAATTCCATAACCCTGTTGGTGTCGGGGCAATAGGCGCCGGCCTCGACAATAAGGTCTACGCCGGCCTGAAACACGCGGTCAGCCAGATCGTCATCTGAATTTACAATGGTTTGTCGGTCCCATTTGATCCGATAGCGATCGACAATCTCACTGAGCTTCGGTACAAAGCGTTTCATGTAGTAGTCAATATCGGACATTAAGAGACCGGTGTCGGCTCTTTCGAAAACGTCAATTAAGTCTAACATTTGGTTCCTCCTGATTTTATGCATGGGCCTGAAGCGCAAGCGCTCAGGCAGCCGTCATCTCGGTGACTTCCAAGGGATCTAAACTCGATAGGGGCAATATCTAGCCAACAAATGATTTGACCAATCCCACGGCCCCGTAGCCGTTCTCGGCATAACCATCCGCACCGATTTCATCTGCCCAGGACTTGGTAACGGCGCCACCACCCACAATGACCTTGAATTGGTCGCGCCTGCCCTGTCCTTCGAGGGCCTCAATGACGTCTTTCTGACCCACGAGAGTTGTGGTAAGAAGAGCTGAGAGTGCGATAACATCGGCCTTGACCTCATCGGCCTTGACAATGAAGGCAAAAGGGTCCACATCTACTCCTAGATCATATACCTCGAAACCGGATGTTTCCATGAGAAGTTTAACAATGTTTTTGCCGATATAGTGCAGATCACCTTTTACCGTTCCGATGACAACCGTACCTTTCTTTTCCGCAGCCACTCCCTGCTCTTTAATTTTAGGTTGGAGAAGTTTCATTGCACCTTGAAAGATTTGGGCCGATTTCATCAGCTCGGGCAGAAAAATCTCTTCGTTTTCGAAAAGCTCGCCAATCGTATTTAACCCGGGCAGTAATCCCTTTTCTATGATCTCAAGAGGAGCAATCCCCGCCTCCAGGCTTTTAGCGGTTTCGGAAACCAAAACCTCTGGTTCCAAAGCGACCATTGCCTTTTTAAGATGATCAAATAGCTCATTTTGATCCATTTTCGGTTCCTTTCACGTCGCTGGGTTGTTAGAATCTTAAGTGTAATTTCTTTGCATTTTATGAAAAAAATCTTCATCACGAAAACACAAAATTTAGAAAGCACGAAATCTAACCTGTCTTTTTTCGTGTTTTCATGATTATTCTTTCTTTTTTGGTTCCGGCTTGTCCGGATTAGGATCACTCGGTTTAGTTTATCTTTTACCTTTCTCAGCGCCTAAAACATCTTCAAAGCATTCACCGTCGACTTGACGTACAGGCTATACGGCAACACTGGCGCAATCGGAGCCATTCTAAAAGTGATATTAGGAATGCGTCAGCCCATTATCTTTTTGCGTTGCGGGTCGTATAGGGTGCGATTGGGTTCACGTTTTGCCGGGTATATCTCTTTGTAGGATTCAATCTCAAAAGCGTCTGCATCACCGGAACGTTCGACCGGGATATATCCATAGCAGATGTTTTTCCTCACCGTGTGACCATAACCGGAACTGGTCGTCACACCCAGCACGTTTCCCCCCTGAATGATGGGGGCACTGCCCTGGAGCATCAGCGGTGCGCCGGTGTCGATCGTAAAGGAGCAAAGTTTCCACTTAGGTCCTTCGGCCTTGACTTTCACCAGTGCTTCACGGCCGATAAAATCGTCCTTGTCAAGCGCCACACAAAATCCGAGTCCCGCATCGAATGGGGTATATTCGGGTGTCAGTTCCGTCCCCCAGTCGACATATCCTTTTTCCAGATGCATGGAGGAGATTGCACGATAACCTGCGTTTTTGATGCCGAGATCCAGGCCCGCTTCCCAGAGCGATTCGTAAACATGAACGGCAAATTCAGTCGGGATGTAAAGCTCATATCCCAGTTCCCCAACGTAGGTTATGCGAAATGACACGATGGGCGCATATCCGATCGTAAACCTTTTGCAGGTTCCAAAGGCATAGCCTTCATTGCTAACGTCGGCATTCGTTAATTTCTGCAAAAGTTGCCTTGATTTCGGGCCGATTACATTAATGACGGCATAGGCCGAAGTCATTTCCTTCACTGAAACCGAGCCGTCAGTGGGCAGGTGTGTTGTAATCCACCATAACGCGCGCAATCCAAAGGCGGTGCCGAAAACCAGCATAAAACGGTCTTCGGCCAGTCGCACTATGGTCAAATCACACTCGATGGTGCCCCTTTCGTTGCACATCTGGGTGTAGATAACCTTTCCGACGGGTTGGTCGATCTGGTTGGCACTCAATTTGTTCAAAAAGGCTAGTGCTCCGGCGCCTTTTACTTCGAATTTACAAAAGGAAGACTGATCAATAAGCACCACGTTTTCGCGTGCATTTTTGTGTTCGGCAGCCACGTGCTCAAACCAATTCGGAATTTCGAAGGTATGCTCATCCTCGGGTGCCACACCCTCCGGTGCAAACCAGTTCGCGCGCTCCCAACCGTATTTGGCACCATATACCGCGCCTTTTTCTTTCAATGGGAAATAAAGTGGACTGCGTCTGATACCGCGTGCAGAATCATGCTCCTCGCCGGGCCAGTGGATGGTGTAATGTTTGCCGTATATTTCTGCGGTCCTCTCAACACAGTACTTGCGGCTTTTGTGATAAGGACCGAAACGTCGAATATCCAACGGCCAGATATCCAGGCTCGGCTCACCCTCGATGATCCACTCGGCCATCATACGACCAGCCCCGCCGGCGGCGGCAATCCCGAAGGCGTTGAATCCCACCGCAACAAACACATTGTCCCTTTCAGGGGCCGGGCCCATGATCGCATCGCCATCCGGTGTGAAACCCTCGGGACCGTTGATCAGTTTGCGGATACCGGCTTCCTGCAGACAGGGTGTCCGTTTTGTGGCCGGTTCAGCCAGCTGGATGAAGTGGTCAAAATCCGAATCAAGTAAATTGGAGTTAAACTTATTGGAAACTCCGTCGATTGACCACGGAATGCCGTTTCTCTCATAGCCACCCATCACCAGTCCACCGACTTCTTCTTTGTAGTAGATCAAATTGTCCTTGTCGCGGATCGTCGGCAGTTTGGCAGGCAGATCTTTGATTGGATTTGTAATGGCATACTGATGCATGAAGGGCACCACCGGGGTGTTGATTCCCAGCATATCACCTACCTGATAACCCCACATACCGGTGCAGTTAACCACTATTTCACACGTGATGTTACCTTGTTCCGTTTTAACCGCCGTTACCCGATTTTTATCGAATTCGAAACCGGTCACCAGATTATTGCGATAAATTTTGGCGCCTCGGCTGCGGGCCCCCTGGGCCAGGGCCTGGGTGATTCCGGAAGGATCCGCTTCGCCGTCGGTCGGCATATAGGCCGCACCGATGATACCGTCCAGGGAAATTATCGGACAAAGGTCGTAGGCTTCCCGGGGAGTAATGATAGTCATCTCCAGACCGAAGCTGCGGGCGGTGGTGGCACCTTTTTTCAATTCATACATCCGCTCTTGGGTGCTCGCTAAATGCAGGCAGCCGCTCATTTTCCAGCCGGTTGCAAAACCGGTTTCCGCTTCGAGCTGATCATAAAGGCTTACACTGTACTGCAGCATTCGGGTGATGTTTCTTTCGGAACGTAACTGACCGACAAGGCCGGCCGCATGCCACGTCGACCCGCTGGTTAGCTCGCCTTTATCGATGAGGACCACATCTTTGCACCCCATCTTGGTCAAGTGATAGGCTGCACTGCAACCCACGATGCCGCCACCGATAATGACAACTTGTGCACTGTCTTGCATGCGTTTCTCCTCATTCAATCCCATATATTTATTAAATCTGGTTATCTGGAAAGCCCAGGTGATGTCTCTTGGAACAGGCGTTGATGGCAACCCCAATGTGACTTACGTGAGCTTTCAGGAAAACCATGATGATTACTATCGGTTATACAGTTGCCTCATCGAGTATTTCTGCAATATCTTTTACTTCGACATCCCCGTCGGCGTCATTAATGCCGTCTCGCAGCATGGTGATACAGAACGGACAGGCCGCGGCGACATATGTGGCCCCCGTAGCGATCACCTCTTCCGCGCGCTCATGGTTAATCCGTTTACCTAAAGTTTCTTCCATGAACATACGCGCACCCCCGGCTCCACAGCAACAGCCGTGAGCTTGATTGCGATTCATTTCAATCAGGCGTTTACCGTTGTTAACTGCATGTAAAAGGTCTCGGGGCGCGTCAAAAATACCATTCCAGCGCCCCAGGTAACAGGAATCGTGATATGTCAGTTTTTCGATGTCGGTACCGTTGGTATTCAACCGTCCCTGTTTTATAAGCTCCAAGAGAAACTCGCTGTGGTGAACAACCGGGTAACGAGCACCAAATTGGGGATACTCGTTTTTTAACGTGTTGTAACAGTGAGGGCAGCCGGCAAGGATCTTCTTGGGCTGGTACTGGTTAAAGATCTCCACATTCTGGGCAATCATCATCTGGGCCAGGTACTCGTTGCCGGCCCGCCGAGCGACATCTCCATTGCAGCGTTCCTCTTCGCCGAGAATGGCATAGTTCACGCCGGCCTTTTTAAGCACCCGGGCCATGGCCCGGGCGATCTTTTTACCCCGATCGTCAAAAGAAGCTGCGCAGCCGACATAGTACAAAATATCGGCTTGCGGGTTGTCGGTCATTAAGGGCACATCCAGGTCTTTGCTCCAGTCGCCCCGGGTGTCATTGCCGAAACCCCAAGGGTTGGATTGGTTTTCAAGATTGGTGAACGTCTCCTGCATCTCGGGTGGAAAACTGGATTCCATCAAGACCAAGTGCTTGCGGGCTTCAAGAATAATGTCCAGATGCTGGATATTGACCGGGCAGATGTCCTCGCACGCTCGACACGTTGTGCATGACCAAATAATGTCGCCGGTGATCGGTGATTCTTCTCGAATCAAGGGTTGAACGTCATCCTGATTTTGCGAGAGAATCGCCGGCGCCTGATCAAAGAGCTCAATTTTGGCATCGTGAACCACCCGTTTTGGTGAAAGCGGTTTTGCGGTCATATCGGCCGGGCATTGCTCTTCGCATCGTCCGCACTCGGTACACGCATAGAGATCCAATACATTTTTCCAGGATAGCTCGGACACCTTGCCCAGCCCGAAGGTTTCCACTTCTTCATCTTCAAGATCGGTTTTTATTATCGCCTTTGGCCGTTCCAAAGGCTTAAAAAAAACGTTAGGAATTGCCGCCAGCAAATGCAGATGTTTAGATCCCGGAATATACACCAGAAATCCGAGTATCGTCAGTATGTGGATCCAGTAGATCAGTTCGAAAAATACTCTACCTGCACCCGGAGAAAGTGTGTTTAGGTTGAAAACGTTGTCGACTGCCGCCGAAACCGTTAAATAGCGGGCATAATCAAAACTTGAACCCCCAATCGACGGAATCATTAAAAAGGCATTAATAAGATGAAACGTGATGATGATAACCGCCGTAAAAAGAATGATGAGTCGCGCATCGATGCCGTCCGTCAGGTACCTGGGTCTGACAACCAAACGACGATATAATGCATAGCCCAGCCCGAAAAGCACCAGAAAGGCAAGTATGTCGGATACAAAGAGGTAGATACCGAAAAGGCGCGGTGCCATGTCCGCCGCATGAAATCCCGGGAAGACACCTCGGATCATCAGTTCCAGGGAGTGGGGCTGGACGGCTAAAAATCCGAAAAAAATCAGTGTATGCGCCCAACCGGGCCATCGCTTTTTGCGAACATTCGACTGCAATAGGACGTCCGTCGCCAACACCTTGATGCGCTCGGGAATTCGATTCAGCATAAATGACGATTCACCCTCAACCCTTTTCATCAGCAACCCGAGTCGTTTCACCTTAATGAAAAAGAGAGTAAATCCGGCAATAATGACAGCCGCCATCAAAACTGATTTAATCGCCAAATAAATCTCCATGTTCAAACCTGAATCTTAATGTAACACGGCACAGACATGTCCACCTGACAGGCAGAGATTAGAACCTGAGGGGTGCAGCGATAAACTTGCTTGTTTGTAAAAAACCGATCTCTCCAATCACCGTTAGCTTGGCTGCTGTATCTGGAATGTGCTTAACGCATACACAATTCTTCATAGTCAGCTTCCCCCAGTGAACCGATCGAACGTATCCGGGGGCAAACTGACTGCCCGCATAGCATAGGAGCGCTTTTACCTGTAATACGGTTACCAGGTAAAACCGCTCCTATTTTGTAAAAAATAATCTTAGGTTCCACCTAATTGCCAAAATACGCTCTGATAAATTTCAAGAACCTCTCATTTTCTTCATCAGATCCGGGAGTCACTCTGAAATAACCTGTCTTGCCATGGATTTCACCAATCCTTTTGAGATAGATTTTTTGCTTCAATGCCGCCTCCAGAATTTCGGCGGTTGTCTTCCCACTCATCGTGGCATCCACCAGCATATAGTTGCCATGGGCTGGAAAAGGATTAAGACCGATATCTTTGAGGGCATTATAGAAGGTATCCATCCAGCGATTGTTGTGTTTGACCTTGGCTTCAATTTCTTGCGGGTTGTCCAAAATGGCCTCAGCTGCGGCCGCCGACATCAGGCTGACGTTCCAGGGTAAAAACATCGTGTTAAAGGCCTTAATCATTTCTTCGGTCCCCAATACAAAACCGAATCGAATACCGGCAAATCCGTGCGCTTTTGATAACGTGACCGATAAAAACACCTGCGGATATTTTTTGATCAGGGGTGCGGCGCTCGCTCTTTCGGGAGCATAGGCTCCGTAGGCCTCATCGATGCACAGCGGAATTCCTGTTTCGCAGAAACGAATGAGATCGTCATCATCTATGTATACACCTGTGGGATTGTTGGGGTTGATCACTAAAATGAGTTTCGTCTTCTCATTGATGGCAGCAAGCATGCCGTCGACGTCATATTGAAGATCGCCTTCGCGCACCGGTATCTGAACGGGTTTGGCGCCACACAATTCGGCCCGCGGCGGGAAAAGCCCAAAGGTGGGATTGGACATGATGATCTCATCATCCGGTTTTAGAAAAACACGCATCATAGCATCAATGGTCTCCGAAGAACCGTTGCACAGGGCAACATTATCCGGTCCCAGATCATACATTTTCCCGATCTTCTCCCTGAGACCTCTCATGCTGTCCGGGTAGCGGTTGCCCTTTCTGACGGCCTCTGCCACGGCATTCACAATCTTTTCAGACGGTGGAATCGGATTTTCATTCAGCATCAGTCTGGCATGATCCGGATGGGACCACGCGTGATCCAAAATACTTGTGTTGTATTCTCTTGCCGTGAACAGCCACGGAACAAACCAATCTTTTAATTCTTTTTTCATCCTTTTTCCTTTCCAAAATTTTTTCTAAAAATTGACTAAATCCAATTTAAACCGCCAAACGCATTAACGGCCCAAGGAGTCAACCTCTTGGCATGCGAGCCTGCCGAGTGTTGACTCACAACCAAACTATCGTCCCTTAGTTGAGATGTTAACCCGGTTTTACAGAAGGTTATCGATCGGCGTAAATTCAAGATCGAATGCTTCCGCAACACCCTTATAGGTTACGTGTCCTTTGGCCACGTTGGCACCATATTTGATTTCAGGGTTTTCCTGCATGGCGTTTTTCCAGCCCTTATTTGCAATTTCAACTGCATAGGGCAGTGTTGCATTCGTCAATGCCAACGTAGATGTCTTGGGTACCGCCCCCGGCATGTTTGCCACGCAATAATGAACGACTCCGTCAACGGTGTAGATCGGTTCTCCATGAGTGGTTGGTCTGGATGTCTCAAAACATCCTCCCTGATCAATGGCCACATCCACCAGTACCGCCCCTTTTTTCATCGTTTTCAGCATTTCGCGTGTCACCAGCTTAGGAGCTTTGGCTCCCGGGATTAGCACGGCTCCCACGACGACGTCGGCTTCCTTGATGAGCCTGCGGACTGTTGCCGGCTTGGACATGAGCAGAAAACAGTTGCTGGGCATCACATCGCTGAGATAACGCAGGCGCTGCAGATCCATGTCGAGAATGTACACTTTGGCTCCCAAACCGCAGGCCATTTTTGCGGCATTGATGCCTACAATTCCGCCGCCGATAATGACCACCGTCCCAGGATCCACGCCGGGCACACCGCCCAGCAAAATGCCATGACCGCCCTGGGCCATTTCGAGATATTTAGCACCCTGTTGAATCGCCATTCGACCGGCCACTTCACTCATGGGGGTAAGCAGCGGCAAAGATCCATCTGCTTTTTGAATTGTTTCATAAGCGATGTTAATCGAGCCGCTTTTTATCAAAACATGAGTTAACTCTTCAGCCGCAGCCAGGTGCAGATACGTGAAAACAATCTGGTCTTTGCGAATCAGATCATATTCGGCCGGCAAGGGTTCCTTGACGTGCATGACCATTTCAGCGCGGCTAAAAATTTCTTGCGCTGAATCGATGATTTCTGCCCCCGCGGTCTTATAGGCATTGTTATTAAACCCGCTGCCCATGCCGGCTTTCTTTTCGACGAGCACCGTATGGCCGTTTTGCCTCATGATCTCCACACCCGCAGGGGTCATACACACCCGGTTTTCTTCAGATTTGATTTCCTTTAGAACGCCAACAATCATAATGTTCTCCTTTTCATCCATCGAGAATTGAATCGCATAGATAATTTCAACTGCTAGTTGCCAGCAAGACCTAATATGGATACCGTTGGAGTGGCTGCCTATCTTTTGGGACTTTTAAATTTCAGGCATTTCTCAAAGCAGGTCATCAATGGCCACATGCTCAAAGCCAAACGCGCTGGCAACCCCCTTATACGTTACCTTGCCTCGCACGACGTTCGCCCCAGCCTTGATTTCAGGATTTTCCTGCATGGCTTTCTTCCACCCTTTGTTCGCAATTTCAAGGGCATAGGGTAAGGTGGAATTATTTAGGGCCAGGGTGGATGTTCGGGGAAGTGCCCCGGGCATGTTACTGACGGCGTAATGAATAATTCCGTCTACCGTATATGTCGGATCGGCGTGGGTTGTCTCATGGGACGTTTCGAAGCATCCGCCCTGATCAATTGAGACATCAACCAGCACCGAGCCCTTCTTCATCATTTTGAGCATCTCTCGTGTTATCAGAGTCGGTGTTTTGCTTCCGGGAACAAGCACGGCTCCTACAACAAGATCTGCTTTAGGGAGGACATCGCGAATACACGCCGGACTGGACATCAGTGTGATGCAGTGCCCGCGCATGACATCGCTCAAATACCTCAAGCGATCCAGATCAATGTCCAGAATATATACCTTGGCACCCAGTCCGCTGGCCATTTTAGCGGCATTGATGCCAACCGCACCACCGCCGATAATCATCACAGTCCCCGGATCGACTCCGGGGACACCACCGAGCAGAATCCCATGGCCGCCCTGAGCCATTTCAAGATATTTGGCGCCTTCCTGAATGGCCATAGGGCCGGCCACTTCACTCATCGGAGTGAGCAGCGGCAAGGTTCCGTCTGCCTTTTGAATCGTTTCATAAGCAATGCCGACGGCACCGCTTTTTATCATCGCCTGAGTCACGCTTTTCGATGCTGCCAAATGCAGGTAGGAAAAATAGATCTGGTCCTTTTTTAGGTATCCGAACTCAAAAGGCTTCGGTTCCTTGACGCGTAAAACCATCTCAGAACGATCAAATATCTCTGCAGAGGTATTCACAATTTCCGCTCCGGCCTGCGCATAGAGGGCATTGCCAAATCCACTGGCACGACCGGCATTTTTTTCTACCAGAACTGCATGGCCGCACTGACACATGACCTCAACTCCTCCCGGAGTCAACGATACACGATTCTCGTCAGCCTTAATTTCTTTTAGAACGCCAATAATCATTGTCTGTTCCTCATTAGGTAAAACAGGCCCCTTACTTGAGGCACTTTCCGGCAAAATCGACCATTTCTTGAGTCGCGTTGGAAAACTGCTCGGCGGTTCGCTGAAGGGCCGGATGAGTGTTATATTCCTCCCGCGTATAGCCATCCTCAGCATAACCTCTTTCAAAATATGGAACCCGCATGAGTTTATGCATTAATTCCTTTGGTATGTCTTCCAGAATCCGGTCTTTTTTAAAGGAAATGTTTTCAACACCGGACAGAAATAGAACCTGGTCAATGAACTTAGGCGGGCAGGTCACAACAATGTTGCCCCCCGCTTTTTCTTCCAGATGCCAAATGTGGTTCTGACCGTCAATGGTCGGCCCGATTATCAAGGAGCAGGATAGCATTTTGCTCGGCAAATCATTATCTATCAGGTACTTATAGGCCTTTTTGAAAATCGCCAGTTCCGCTAGACGAATTTCACCGTCGGAAAGCTCAACTCCCACGTCTTTAGCAACGTCTTTCAATCCGCCAAGATTGCCGAATCGGCCTTCCATATGGGTAATGACCGAACGCCACTTGCTCAGATCCACACCGTTTTCCCTGGCGGTTTCAAGACCGCGTTTTACGCTGGTGGCGCAATCCACCAGTTGTGGAAGAACAAAGGTCAGGGTATTATTGGTGGGAATCCCCTTGGAGGTGAGGTATTCGATGACCTCATAGCCTTGCTTGGAACCGGGAATTTTTATCATTACATTCGGGTTTATCGCCGCAATCTCCTCGGCCTGCCGTATCATGGCATCCTTATCAAACACGCTGCGCGGGTCGACCTGTCCGGAAAGATAGCCTTCTTTATAATTGCTGGCTTCAAACAGCGGCAGATACATCTCCGAGCCGCGCTTTACAACGGTTTTATATAATTGCCAGAACAGCCCCTCCTTATCCAAACCTGGATTTTCGGCGAGAATATCTTTGGCAACTTTTTCCCAGTAGGGCGGATCATTTTGAATCGCCTGCAGCGACAGGGGAGGGTTGGTCGTAACACCTCGAAATAATTGTGTTAAAGGATTTTCTCGGTTATACATGCGGTCGAATTGCGTTTGCAATAGTTCACGATCAGCTGGATCTGCTTTTTCAAGCATTTTTTTACACCAATTTTCGAAAACGACCGGAGACGAATCCCACCAAATTTCCATACCAGGACTAATATCGACAAGTCGTTCGAAAAAGTTTCTCTCTTCCATTTCAAGTTCCTCCCGCTTGGTTTTGAAATGAGTGTTTAAGATTATTGGTTGTAGAAATTCGTACAAAAATCAAAATGCCAATGTGTGAAAATTTTCAATCTTTTCGTATCCGGCTAAGAATATTGCAGCATTTTGTACAATTTAAAGCGTCTTCCTCAGCGTTAACAGCATCTGTGACTCATCCGGCCTTGATATTAACACTATGCGGCTTTGAATGGTAGCGCCCAAGTTCAATTTCAAGTTTATACTTGTCGCCTCGGTAATAAGAATATAGCAATTCTACGGGCATACTTTTTTCATCAAACGTAACACTCTCGGAAAAAATCACAGCTGAATTTGGTGGAATCTGAAGTATATTTGATATCTTACGATCAACATTGACGGCACTGATGGTTTGCTTACACCGGGCAAGTTCGATGTTGTAGTGCTCGGAAATGATGTCATACATGGAACCGGTTAGGTCAAACTCCAAAATACCGCTAAAGATATCCGCGGGTAAGTAACTCTCCTCATATATGTAGGGTGTACCATTTCCGGCCCGAATCCGTCCGACAACAATGACCTTTTTGCTGGATCCTAAAAACAGGATCTCGGCTACGAGGTCATCGGCATCCTCAACCACTTTTTTGATAATTTTAGTCTTGGCCTGGATGGCAGTTTTAGCTAGCATATCCCTGAAACTTGATATTCGCTCAAGTTTATGCTTCAGTTCAAATGCGGCGGCACTGCCGACAAACGTTCCGGTTCCCTTTTCTTTTCGCAGAATGCCGACAGCGGTTAACTCGGAAATTGCCTGGCGTAATGTATTGCGGTTGACACCGCACATTTTTGAGAGTTCCACTTCTGAAGGCAGCTTCTCGCCGACTTTATATCGACCGGTCTGTATCAGTTCCTTTAACCAAGCAGTGATTTGAAGATACTTTGGAATTGGATTTGTTTCGTCAACTATTTTCAATGCCAGCACGACCTCGAAACTTGGGTGGATGTGTTTAGTACGATGCAGGTTTTAGCGGTTTAAACGAATCAACACATAGTAGATGTTTGGTTGATTACTACTTTAGATGTATATACAACAATCAATTATAAATTTGCAAGAAAATATTTTAAAACCATTCGTCTTAAGAATTAACACGAACGATAAGAAAATCCAAAGGGTTAAATGACTTCGGCAACTTTAAACCAGATGACCGATATACACTAAACACATTATCAAATTTTAACGGATTGCAAATACAGATAGTGTTATCTTATTGTTTGCCAACATAATAGAAAAACTAAAAAAGGCAGCGCTATGAACACTACCTTTTGAAGTGGATCCAATGAATTGCTCTAAGTTTGATCGTCTACCACAGCACTTCTAATGCGTTGGCATTGTCAGTCAACAAATTATTTACAATGACACGCCAAGGCGTTTCATTGTTTCGTATGTCAAACCGCCTACCGCCAGGTTATGATCTCTTTGAAAAGATTTCAAAGCCGCGTGGGTTTGGCTACCGAGCACACCGTCGATCGATCCGGGGTTATAGCCGGCTCTGGCAAGTGCCGACTGCACCTGGGCAATCGTCTTAGGGGTTACGTTGGTCTCACACAGAATGCGGCGCCATTCCATACGGCCCTCACTCACTTGTTCGGTGTGCTTGACGGTTTGATACTCCGCCGGGATTTCGATCCGACGCTCCGAAGGCGGTGAAATCAATTTGCGTACTTTGACCGATTTGTACTCCGCTGGAATAGTGATGCGGCGCTCTTGGGGTGGTTTGACCATAACACGCTTCTTTATGGTTTGATACTTGGCCGGCACTATTATCTCTTTTGTGGAAGGAGGGCTCACCATCACGCGCTTGTTAACGGTTTTGTAAGTAGCCGGTACTTCGACCAAACACATGATCTCGCCGGTAATGTTATCCACTTTTTCGATCGGACCGTTGCCCTTTTTCCATACCGTATGTGCCGGTTTTACGACAATGCGTTCCTCCTGCCACGCATATTTGGCCGGTACTTCCACCAGTTTAGAGGAGGCGGCTTCGACCATTACGCGTTCCTCTACCCAATCGTATTGCGCCGGTATAATTTCGACGCGCTCGGATGCCTCTTTAACAAGTACTTTCTCCTCAGCCAATTTGTATTTTGCCGGAATGACCTCTAAGCGCTCGGAGACATCACTTTTCAAAACGCTCTCGGAGCGGATGCGATAAGTAGGCGGTACAAAAACCCTGGCCCAGCATTCCCCGGGCTTGGCGTTAGGTGGAAACATCGAGATATCTGCTTTCCCACCCGTTGATGTGGTTGCCGACGCTTCAGTTTGCCCTTTCTGATCCATGCGATATTTTTCAATGGTTTTGGCTTTTTCCTGATTGCTGGCAGACAGATCGGCTATTTCACGATCTCTTTCTCGGATTTGTTTTTCCAGATCTCCGACTTCCGGGTTCGTGGTGTGCGAACAGCCGCCCAATATCAACAGGCCGGCAACTACGATTCCAAATGCTCTCAAATTTTTCTTGTTCATGCTTACCCCCTTTTAAAAATGATGATTGGATCCGATAACCAGGCGTGTGAATGACCGTACTGCGGTCTGACACCAATGGATCGGAAAGAGAATGGTTGGCGTATCCAAAAGACGCCGCCGGCGATATTTCGGTGATTTAATGACACCAGCGTCGACAACGTTCTCTGGACATGACCAATGTTTGAATGTAGATATATAGCAATAATGTTGCCAACGTGTGAACAAATTTGCATATACCGTATAACTACATAAATTTGCAACATAAATTATTAATTTCAGGGAAAAGAAAAGAAATTTTGACGCTCCGAAGTGGGTGAAATCACCACTCAGGATAGGTAAATGCCGCAGCTCCAAGGGCAGAAGCGACGAATTTGCTTTAATTGAATGTGTCACCGGTCATTTGGTAGTGATGTATTGCGGCTCTTGATTAAATGAATGGAGGCTTAAATCTGAATTGCTCAATCAAGGTTTCGCTTTTGATTTCCATGAGACGTGGCCACCACAATCAGCACGGAGTTGCGGATTCGATGGGTAAGGGTCTCGATGGAGCCGGCTTTCGGCACCAGCGAGCGAATTTTGGGGATGTTGTGTGGTAGATGCGGAATAAGATCCTTAATGCATGTGATTTTTCGCGCGCAGCTGGCATTGGGTACCATCTGCAAGCCGCCGCGAACCGGATCTTTTACAGCAAGCATTGAGGTGACCACACCAACAACTTCTCCATTCATATTCAGTAAAGGTCCACCGCTATTGCCCGGCTGAATGGGAACAGTCGTCTGGTACGTGTGGGGGTCAGCATTGAGGCCCGAAACGTGGCTGATGATTCCATTGGAGCGTCGGGGGGTATCAGGGAATGACTCCGGTGTTGGGTATCCAATCGTAAACACGTTGGTGCCTGAAGCTTCTTGGATTTGAGACAGCGGCAAGGCAGGCGGCAACTTGGAGGTATCACTGACCTCCAAAAAGGCGATGTCATACAACTCATCCCTGAGAACCGGCCAAGCCCTGATCGTGTTTCCCAAAGAGTCAACCAGTAATACGTGGTCACGATCAGACACCACATGGTTGTTCGTTATGACATAGCCTATTGCAATCGGCCATCCGGTGCCGGTTGCTACTGTAACTTGAGAAGCACCTCTGCCTAACAACGCTCGGAATTCGTCATCAAGACAACAGCCTCGGGCAGCATGCTCGATGACGGCCTTGGCGTGACCTGGGCTAGGTCCATTGTGATACAACTGTAACGGATATCCATTTAATGGCGCGGCGCTGCGGACACCGATATTCGACTGCACAAATGCTTCTACATACGTATCCGCTGAATTGCCGAATCGTGAGATTGGTAAATCTGAGGCGTGAGCAAGCGAGTGGGTCGACGGCTCTGTTGGCAGAAGAATACTAAGACCAGCAAAAGCAAGGATAACGTAATTATAGATCTTCACGAAATTCATTTTCTAACACCATTTCCCTTGTAATTTGATTTAGCTTGTGGACAAGCGTCGTTTTTTCGGACTGATATATCGAGCGATTTGACTGAGATAGGGTTTTTCTCGCAACCTGTTTGTATGCATAAACTGCACCAGTTCGATAAAATGTAAAAATATATAATGATTTCAATTTATAAACGACTGACACGCCTTCAATTCGTCAAGGATTCTGTCGGTAGGAGTGTCAAATATTTTGAACATCATATTTTGGGCGAAATGACTCCGGGTTTATCGACATCTTTAACACAGCGCCACTCAAGCGATTCTGGAGAAACCCCTCTGCCAGGCAAATTCCGATCTTTTAAACTATCGTTCTCAAAGCTCGTGGTTATTTGTGGCCGTTGTTGTCCTGAATTCGATAGCGGCCGAAAGCTCAATTAATTTGACATCCAGGTACAACTTATCTATGGTTCCCTGACTGAAAAGAAATTTCTGTCATTTGAATAAAATTACGAAGGTTAATCATGGATGTGTTTTTATCTGAAAAAAATCGTACTGTCCGTCGATCGGTTCGAACGTTCTGCGAACGTGAGTTGATGCCAATCGCAAAGGATATCGACCAGGAAGCCCGGTTTCCCTGGGAGGTAGTCGAAAAGATGGGCAAGCTAGGTTATTTCGGGGTCCAAATTCCCAAGGAACTCGGGGGAGCGGGCATGGATGCGATGAGTTTCATCATCGTCATCGAGGAAGTCTCGCGAGTCTGCGCAAGCCTTGGGCTCTGTTTGAGCGTTCATTATGGGGTTGGAGCCTATCCGCTAATGGTCTTTGGATCAGAAAAGCAAAAGAAACGGTGGATACCGCCGCTTTCCAGAGGAGAAAAAATCGGAGCCTTCTGCCTCTCAGAGCCTAACGCGGGTACGGATGCAGGGGGGATCGAGGCAACCGCTATTCGCGACGGTGATCACTACATTCTTAATGCCAACAAAGTTTGGGTAACCAACGGTGGGGTTGCCGATATCTGCTTGATTTTCGCCCGCACAAACCCCGAAGCCGGCCGCAAGGGCATTAGCGTGCTGGTGGCTGAGAGGGGTACTCCCGGATTCGTGGTCGGTGATCTCGAGGATCTTTGTGGGATGCGGGGGAATCCAGTGAGTTCGATTCGGCTCTATGATTGTCGAGTGCCAGCGGAAAATCTAGTCGGAAAAGAAGGCATGGGTCTGCAAATCGGCCTTACTGCCCTTGATACCGGCAGAATGGGCATCGCCGCCCAGGCATTGGGGATCGCCCAGGCCGCTTTTGATGAGGCGGTGCGGTATGCAAAAGAGCGCCACCAGTTCGGAGTCCCCCTCGCAAAGCATCAGGCCGTGCAGATTATGATCGCGGACATGGCGACACAGATTGATGCGGCACGCCTCATGGTGTACCGTGCAGCATTTCTGAGCGATCATGGCAAACCTTTTTCCCAAGCATCGGCCATGGCCAAACTCTTTGCCTCAGAAACCGCGTGCGACGTAACCGACAAGGCCGTCCAGGTCCACGGCGGTTATGGCTACTCCAAGTCATATCCTGTTGAGCGCTATTATCGAGATGCCAGGGTAACCCGGATATACGAGGGTACTTCCGAAATCCAGCGTGTTATTATTTCCAGAGGCGTGCTGGGCAGTTAGGAGAACAGCTGACCACATGCTATTGGGCTGAAGCCTGTACTTCTTGTAAACGTTTTGTTAAGGGATCAACTCCAAACATTCTCGTAATAAACTCGTTTTTCTAACTTTTTTCGAAATTATCAATAATTGCTTTGCAAAGGAGAACGAATGGATCTAAACATCATTGTGTGTGTCAAATCAGTCGTGTTGGATGCACCGAACGGTCGGGTGGTTCGGTCCTCGGAATCATGCGAGTTAAATCCCTTTGACCGGCCTGTTCTGGAGGTGGCGCTGAACTTGCGCAAAGCGCACGGTGGAAAGATTACTGCCATTTCCATGGGGCCGGAAGCATCTGCCTTAGCATTAATCGAAACCATGGCTCTGGGTGTTGATCGAAGTATATTGATCTCCGATCCTGCACTTGCCGGTTCTGACACACTTGTTACCGCAACGGCGCTTGCTGCCGCAATTCAAAAAATTACCCCCTTTGATTTGGTTCTTTTCGGCACCAGGACCGCAGACAGTGATACCGGCCAGGTCGGCCCCCAAACTGCATCCCTGCTCAATCTACCGCTGGTGACCTGGGCGTATTCCATCCAGCCGGCAAAATCCGGCTTGCGTGTTAAGCGCAGAGCCGATGGATTCCAGGAAACATTTGAGCTCTCTCTTCCGGCAATTTTAACGGTTCATCCCAGCGCGATTCAACCCCGGGACGTTGGGCTTTATGGAATTGAGTCGGCCTTTGCAGAACCCAAGGTAGAAAATTGGAATTTGAAACAACTGGGTTTGACTCCAGAGCAGGTCGGAGAGCAAGGTTCACCTACGCGGGTTCTCTCCTTGAAGCGGGTTAAGAAAGAGCGAAAATGCGAATTCTTGTCGGGTTCGGCTGAGGAACAGGCAGAGGAACTGGTCAGACGTTTTGTTGATACAGGAATGGTCGGATGACAATTTTTTCAATCTTCAATTCCCTGTCCAACTGCGACAGGCAGCTTCTTTGATATAAGTGAGGATCATGTCAACTAGTACAGAAAAAGAAATCTGGGTTTTAGGTGACCTAAGGAATAAAAGATTCTTCGGATTTGGCCTTAATATATTGACCAAAGCCCGGGAGCTTGCCGAACAAATATCGGGTAAAGCCGCGATGGTGTTGATAGGTTTGTCAGCCGATGATGGACTCAAAAACACATCAATCACTCAGGCATTCATTCCGGTATCAGAAGCAGAAAAATCGTGCCTTGCTCATGGTGCAGACAAAGTTTACATTTTTGATATTGACGGCCTGAGTGTGCCAAGAGCCGATATCTTTGAGCACGTTCTTGCCGATGCCGTTTTAAAGCACCGACCCATGCTCGTGATGTTTGCACTCACAGACTTTGGACGGGAATTAGCCGCACGAACTGCTACAATCTGCCATGGTGGTTTGATAGCAGATTGCTCGGATCTCCGAATCGAAAATGGCGCCGTGATTACAACGTCTCCCTCATGGGGCGGCGAGATCATGGCAGAAATTACATTTTCTGATAGCCACACAACTGGATTTGCAACCGTCCAACCCCATAAGCATCGTGCGCAGGAGATCCGCGGTAAAACCGGTGTTGTAGAACGGAGACAGGTTGAGTTTCCTGAAGCGGCTAACGGAATCCAGCTCCTGTCGAGTGAGGTCGAACCTGCGGAGCATCGTAGGTTGGAAGAAGCGAATGTCGTGGTTGTTGGTGGAGCCGGACTCGGTAGTTTGGAGGACTTCGGTCTCGTGCGAGAGCTTGCCGCGGCTATGGGCGGTGAAGTCGGTGCGACCCGTCCCCCTGTGCTGCAACACTGGGTGGAAGAAAAGCGACTGATCGGGCAGACAGGCAAAACCGTTCGTCCCGGTATCCTGCTCTCCGTAGGGACCTCCGGAGCGGTGCAGTATACAGCCGGGATCACGGAGGCCAAAACAATCGTTGCAATCAACCGTGACCAAAATTCACCTATTTTCCAGATTGCAGATTTTGGGGTAGTAACGGACGCGAGAACATTTTTGCCCGTGTTAACAACGAAGGTGAAACAAGGCGTCATGCGCAAAATGGCGGACATCTTGTGTGAGGAAAAAGGTGAAGAACCAGGGAAAGGTTTCGGCGCCAAGGTTTGCAAACTCCGGGAAGACCATGACTGGTCCGTGGAGGATCTGGCCGGCGCAACAGGACAGACACCGGAATTTATCGAACAAATCGAGAATGAAGAATTTTCTCCATCGGTGAGTTTTTTGCTCAGTCTGGCCAAAGCCCTGAATATCGATCCTAGCACGTTCCTACGCAAAGAGGAAAAAGAAATCATTCGGGGGCAGCGGTCGAAAGCCTTCACCAAACGCACGCGTAACTATTCCTACCAGACGCTCACTCCCGGAGCCGAAAGCGATCATCTGCGAGCTTTCATAGTCACCATTGAGTCGCGGCAGTCTCATAAACCTGTGGAATACAAGCACGAGGGTGAAGAATTTATTTACGTTATGGAAGGAGAATTAGAAGTAAACCTAGGAAATAAACACCATCATCTTAAGGCCGGTGAGTCGATTCACTTTAACTCCGATATACCTCATAAACTCAAAAGCCTTTCCAACCGCGATACCCGCTGTCTGGTAGTTCTCTACACGGTGTAATGGAGATAGAAGTGGTTTCAACCTCAAATGGGGTTTTGAAACCACATCTAGTCAACCCTTACCCAGCCGCTCAGTTGATTCAAATTACCCCAAAATGGCCTTGAGATCGTCTTCCGGAGACTGAATGGGCATGATATTGAACTTTTCCACCAGAACATTGAGAACATTTGGCGTAATGAAAGCCGGCAAACTGGGCCCCAGCCGGATATCCTTTACTCCTAGATAAAGCAACGTCAACAGAATAGCGCAGGCTTTTTGCTCATACCAAGACAAGATCATAGACAGTGGCAAGTCGTTGACACCGCATTCGAAAGCCCCGGCCAGAGCAGTTGCGATTTGAATAGCCGAATACGCATCGTTGCACTGCCCGATATCCAGCAGTCGCGGAATCCCACCAATCTCGCCCAGATCTTTATCGAAAAAGCGAAACTTGCCACAGGCCAGGGTCAACACCATGCAATCCTCGGGTACCTGCTCAACAAACTGGGTGTAATAATCCCGTCCGGGTTTGGCGCCGTCGCAGCCACCCACCAGGAAAAAGTGGCGAATCGCCTTGTTCTTGACGGCCTCGATGACTTTATCAGCGACACCCATCACGGCGTTGTGGCCAAATCCGACCATTACCTGTTTACCGTTTTGGTCTTTGGAGAAGCCAGGTAGTTCCAGAGCTTTTTTAATGACCGGGGTAAAATCCTTTTCCGCTAGATGTTCGACTCCCGGCCAGCCGACCAACCCGGTCGTGAAGATACGGTCTTTGTAGGAGTCTTTTGGCTTTTGAATGCAATTGGTTGTCATTAAGATCGCGCCCGGAAAGGCCGCAAATTCTTTGGCCTGGTTTTGCCAGGCGGTTCCGTAGTGACCATAGAAGTGCGCATATTTCTTAAGCTCGGGATAGGCGTGGCAGGGCAGCATTTCTCCATGGGTATAGACGTAGATACCTTTGCCTTCGCTCTGTTTTAGAATGATCTCCAAGTCCTTGAGATCGTGACCGGAAACCAAAATTGCCTTGCCGGCTTTAGTTCCCAACGGTACCGGCGTCGGAACCGGATGGCCGTAAGCTCCGGTGTTGCCGGCATCGAGCAGTTCCATGGTTTTCAAATTGATCTCGCCGCATTTTAATACCAATCCGAGATAATCATCCACGCTGAGATCGTCTTTAAGGGTTGCCGCCATCGCTTTATGAATAAAAGCGTAAACGGCATCATCTTCTTGCCCTAAAATCGCAGCGTGGTCCGCATACGCAGCAAGGCCCTTGATCCCATAAATCAGCAGCTCTCTAAGTGCCAGAATGTCCGAATCGATATCAGGATTCGACATGATCCCCACCTGTTGACCCTGCGCGACCATGGCCTCGCGCGTCGATTCAGGCTTAAATGTCGCAGCCCCTTCCGGGAAATCAACATCCCCCCCGGCGGATTTTACTTTTTCTTTGAGTTCGTCTCGCCGTCGGACGGTCTCGTTGATTAATTCCACAAAACGATCCGGATCAAAATCAACATTTGTTAAGGTTGAAAAGATCGCCTGACAGGTGAAATGATTTAGTTGGCGATCAATCACACCCACATCGCGGCCTTCAACAGCCACCGCTGAAATACCTTTTGCGGCATAAATAAGAAGATCCTGCAACGCTGCCACCTCCGGCTGCTTGCCGCAAACTCCAATTTTGGTACACCCCTCGTTTTTAGCGGTTTGTTCACACTGATAACAGAACATAGTCGTCCTCCGTTAGATAAGATAATTTCGGTTTCTCCTTCGAAACAATGATGCAACTTTCACCTTAGTCAAATTGATTTTTGTTGAACCCCAGTTGTACAAGATGGAGTGTGGTACGTAATACCCTATTAAGGTATTCGATGTAATTGACTTAAATCAATTCAAGGTGGTTTAGAATTGGCGCCTTTTTCCGGCAAGGTTGCGCGGAGCATGCAGCGGATGTCCGAAGCCTCGAATGGCGAATAGGCAATTAATTATGACGCTGTGCATAGTTACTTTTTCATAGATGACCTGATGTCATACAGCAGATTATCATATTCTCGCTTTGTTGGCTTTAATTTGACAGCCTCTTTTGCATCGATTAATGCCCTTTGGGAATCGCCTTTTTTGAACCATACCGTTGCTCTGCCGTAATAGGCCTCGTCTAATCCCGAGTCAATTTTAATCGCCTTGCCAAAATCATCAACCGCCTTATCATAGTCTCCTTTGGCGAACCAAACCCATGCCCGATTAGTATAAATGAATTTAATATTCTCATGCTCCGGGATTAGCTGGATTGCACCCGTATAATCTTTGACGGCAAGATCAAATTGTTCGCTTTTTTGGTAGGCATTGCCCCGATTCATTAACAGATCAAATTTTAACGTTTTGTTCGAGTTTGAGGTTTGCTCTAAAGCCTTGGAAAAATCATAGGCCGATTTTTCATACTGACGGCTCTTCAGAAAGGCCATTCCCCTGTTATAATATACAATATTGTTGTCTTTGCCGTAGGGCGCCAACTCTAACACCTTATCGAAACTTTCAATTGACCGCTCATATTCCATTCTTTCGTAGAATAGCATTCCTTCCTCGAAGTACTGATCCGCATGTTTGTTATAACCGCTGGCGCATGCCAGTACTAGGACCAAAATGGTGATCAAGCAAAAGATGGCATTGGTATTTGTTCTTTTCATCATTGTTGCCTCCAATTAAAGAAAGTTAAATCCGGTCTCCGATAAAATCAGCATGAAGCAGTGTATAACGCCGAGTGTGCGATACGGCCCTTGTATTCACATTGCTCTTTAACACGAGATGCATTTTTTTGGAATTGAAATTTGAAAACAACATCAATCATGAGTTGAATCTGCGGGCTGCGTCAATAGATGGTTATCTGTTCCCTATAGATTGCTTAAGTGGCCGGCATTGATCGGACGTCATGAATATCTAAAGCAACCAAGATAGGGCCCGGTAGGGGCAGATATCTAAAAACAAGCGGCCGAACCCTTCTCACGGTTGGGATGTTAAATCCATCGAATGTTTTGTATTTTTTACAGGTATGTGCAGCGTGCGCCCATCGACCGACCACCTCAGCCGTGTAGTCCAGACGACGGAGAAGATAGTTCTCGTCGAAGTAGAAAACTTGAGATTTGCAGTGTGTTGGCAGTGCAGCAGGGAAGTGGACCTGCAATCGCAGGTAAGTCCCGTGGGACGTAGTCAATGGAGCAAGCTCCTCAATTTGAAAGTCCTTTCTGAGTAAGAAAAATGGCGTGACCAGATAGTTCCAAGTAGCGTACCCGCCAAAGTAAACAAAATCAAGGACATCCCAATATAGCTGTCGTCGCAAGCCCCGAAATGCTTTACGAGGTTGACTGCGACTGGCTAGTATTTTCTTGTCCGAATCCAGGATGCGAACTTTCTTCTCCCCAATGAGTTCACTCATTTGTCCGGTCCGGGGAAAATCAAAAAATGTGAAGTTGGGTTTATCTATTTCCGCTGCAACCCAGACACGGTTTAGAGTTGGCAGCCTCTTAGCTTTGAACAACAAACCCCAAGCAGAGATGTTGGCCTCGAGTCTAGTGATCCTCATCCAGCGGGAAACACCACCATGGGCATCGATCTGCATACTCAAAAATCAAAGCCTTAATTATTCCGCCCTGAAAAATGGTAGTAACAGTATTAAAAAAATCGATCAGCGGTTAGCAAATCGGGGCAATTACCGGTATTGGCCTATATTCGAGTCAGTTCGGTTCCGACTTTCTTTTTTACAACAACACAACCACTTATGTAGGAAAATAATATAAATTAGGCGACTACATTTTTTCACTTCTCTTAAATTCTTCAAAGAGCAATTCGGTGTTTATGCGCCTTTCCGCACTTATTTTTCAGGATAGTGCAATGAGTGCCCACCCAACATAGTCATTTCCGATGGGATGACACTAGTTCGATATCACCGTTTTGCGACGTATCGTAAAACCTAAATGTATCACCTCGCTTAAAGACCATATCCTTATATTGGACTGTTGTCAAAGCTCATAATTCGATTAATTTTACTTCCGTGAGGTCTTCTCGATTCCCGTCCTTTCTTTCTCAACAGAAAATGTGCACGAAAAAATACGTCGCTGTCAACACTTAGATAAATAACCAGGTATGTGAAGTTATATAGGAATAGTTACTATTAAGATTTTTTATTGAATAACCGCACGTTATGGTAAACAAAAAAAAATGGCACAGTCTTTGCTGAAACGTTATTAAAAAGAGTTGGATATCAGAATTTACCCTTCCTGATAGCTGAAACAACTACCCCAATCTCTTGACACAAGTTAAGACGACCCTAAAGGAGAATGATATGACTAAGAAAAACCTATCTATCGTTATCATCTTATTGTTTCTCATTGCAGGCTGTTGGGATAGCGGGGGTTCAGGTGGCAATTCAAACGATTCAACCGCCTCCGCCGACGATGCAGGCGGGTCTGGCGAGTCTGGCCAATCGGCGGATTTGAATCAGGTAAGCAACGCAGAATGGGAGGATCTTTCCAGCGAAGAACAGTACGCTGTATCAAATAAATTACTAGGTACACTTTACAAAGGTCTTGCGGCAGAAGAATTTTTTGACTTTACTCCGGGTGATGACTCGCCATCAGCAAAATCCAATTTAAATTACCTTGCCGAAATTAAGTCTAAATTATCAACGCCTGTGGACGACATAGACACATATTTTGCAGCGATCGATGAAAAATATTCATTCGACTCCAGACAGCAACCCATACAGTATCCGTTGGCTATGCTGCATGAATTTCCTCCGAGTGAAGACCTGTTCAACATGTGGATGGCGTATGTACTCTCCAACACCATTCTTTTTTCTCCTGCTGTTGAGTTGGAAACAGTCGACTATACTGATGTACAGGATGTCTTTTATCGTCTGTTGAACATGATAAGCGAAGACCGTTCGGTTGGCGACATTGTATATGAGCACATGATTTCGCAAGAAAATTGGCGCAGATTTCGTTCGCCGGAAGATAACACCAGGGAGATGATGGAGATTTTTCTCGGCCATTTCAACGACGAGGATGTGCCGTTAGCAGCTAAAGCATGCAAAAATTGGTCGCTAACAGAAGATAGCGATGGGTATCAACTAGTCATCGGCTTTGATGAGAATACGGAACCTGTACAACTATTAGGTGCAACTGTTGTTGATTGCTACGATTTTTACGAGACTGTGGCGAATCACGACTCATTGGTACCGAACGTTACCTTGATCCTTGTAAACATATTTTTTTCCACGTATTCCGGAGCGCAACAGGCTGATATTGTAGATCAGATCGTGGCTTCCAATCCGAGAACATTTCGGGAGTTGTTCTCAATAATCATATTCTCAAAAGAGTACCTTTTTTATGTTGAGAGACCAAAAATACTTGAGGAGACCTTTTTCAATGTCGCCAACCGCATAAAATGGTACGCGTATAGCAACTTTTTTAAATATCTGAACAATCAGTGGACGGGCTCAACCTTCCCAAGTCTAAAAAATATGAGGCAGGCTGCCCTAACCTACAAATTAGGCAAACCGCGTGAAGTCCCGCTTGATACCCTGAGCTTTTCTTACTACCACAAGGCCGTAAGAGAAAAACTATTAATTGACAGGAAAAGCAATCCGACTAATACCAACGACGGCGGTTGGCAGATTGAATTTGTTGAAGTCGATTTGATGGGAAATGATTTTATCAATTATCTTTTTTTGTCGGTTGTTTCAAGACCTGCGACCCAGGAAGAATTGGATGAACTCAACACAATTATTGCATCACGCGGTTACGATAAAGAGGGTAAAGAGCAGCATAAAGCAATGATTGTATTAGATTATTTATCAAGGTTGCCGGAATTATATTACACCACTTCAATAAACTTAGGAGAATGATCATGATGAATCGTAGGCAATTTCTCAAATTAGGAGGACTGTTTTGCCTGTCACTTTCAACACCGTTTTGTTTCAGGGAAAAAGAAGCCATGGCGGCTGCGATAGCCAATATTGACTATATTCCACCAACCACGATACCGCAGATTATCAATATATTCCTATACGGAGGCCCCTCCGAGCTGGCCGGAAACTTGACGAATATAGCGGATATTCATGCGAATTCACAGAACCCCTATCCTTCAAGCATCGTTCCGGACAATGGCGGCGGCGATATCACTCCAAACTATTTCTGGGGACAAGCCGGCGGTACCATTATGGAAGAGCTTCTCAATTCAAACGGAGCTTCGACCCCTCAAATGTCTGTTTACCGCACTATTAACCGGATTAAGGATGACTCAAAAGCACACGGCCGTAGCGTTACTCAAAATTTACTTGGAAATCTAGACCTACTGAATCCGGGTATCGCCACAACCCTAGCGGCTATTTTGGAGATGCATAACCCCTTTGGAAAAGATATTAATGAATTGGTTTTTCCTTTTGTAACCTTTGAAGGCGAGTCAACTATTTTTAATCTCGGCGATCATGATATTCCCTTAGTGTTCCGCCCGATGTCTTTGGATTCAGGATTCAAAAATCCCTATGAACGGTCCAAAAACTCGTATATAGATGGCGCAGACGAAGATACCAACGATAATAGGCTTGACAGCCTGGCGCAATCGGTTTCTTCCGCTCGCTTTGCCAATAAAAAAGTATATCAGGCATTTTTAAAGCGGGCTGAACTCGCAGAATTCATCTCCAGCCAGTTCAACGATGACGCCATTGAGGCAGACCTACCGGTAGACCCGGATACCAACGCACAGATCCAATATCCGAACAGCAATTTTGGGAATCGTCTCAAAGCGGCCGTCAGTTTGGCTGTGAAAAATCCAGATACGATCTTTATTAGTCTGGGCAGCGGCGGATTAGGCGGTTGGGATGATCACTCCGGTGCCCTGGATAATTACCCGTCCCGGATGAACGGATTAATGGAAGCTCTACAAGTCGCAGCCCGCCATATGGAACTAAAAGATGCGAATAACATTGTTATCAATGTCTTTGGCGATTTCGGAAGAAATGTAAACCTAAACCTCTCCAAGGGTTGGGACCACGGGAACAACCAAAATTTTTACACCGTTGGTGGGTCCGCAATTCCCGGGAGAACATTAGGCAAATTAGTCGGCAGAACACGTCGCATTGGTACACCCTTTCAAAACCGGCAGTTCACCTCCCCCACAGATGATAGCTACCAGTGCGAACCATTTGCCATTGCGTCGACTATCTTCAAGTATTTTGGTGTTCAAAATCCGGAAATCTTAACCGGTGAACCCCCCATAAATGAATCCGCGGATGTTCCAAATGAGTTGGTCTGATTAGGATTCGATTTTGTCACGAAGCCGGGTATAATGCACCAGGGCCGCCAAGGCTCGCGCAGCACGTTCGGGGGCAGACAGCACTGGAATGCCGTGAGTCAATAATTTGCGAATCAAGTGATCTTCTGGGCTTTGAAACGTAAAACCGATGATTGGTTTTTGATGTTTGGCTTGCAAGGCTTTCAGGGAATTGGCCTGATGTCCGAAAAGCTTCTCTACCATCACTGGAATCTGTTCCTGCTCAATTCCCATGCCCTTCATCCCCCGTTCTACGATTTTCGTTGGAGTCAAAAAATAGATCAATAGACTATCGGCTCCGCTCTCGGCAAGCAGCGTATCCGGAATCCTCTTGAAGTAGTCGAGAGGATCTTTCGTAAAGGTCAGATCCACAGGGTTGGCGACACTACCTGTGTGTGGTACCAACGGGCGCAGGTTTTCAAGTGTCTTTTTGGAAAACCCGGGAAGTTTTAAGCCCGCCCGGCTGCATGCATCCGCCGCCGCCGCACCGGGTCCTCCGGAATGGGTCTGGACGATTACCCGACTGCTCCGGGGCCTTGGACACATTCCCAACACCCAGCAAAAATCAAACAGTTCAGTGAGGGAGGCGGCGCGAACAATTCCGCTTTGTCGAAATACACCCGCATATAGGGCATCCGGTCCGGCGAGCGCACCGGTGTGAGAAAAACTTGCACGTCGGCCTCCCTCAGATCCACCGGCATAAAACGCGACAATGGGTTTCCGGGACATAATCGACCGGGCCCGTTCGATGAATGCCCTGCCCCGTTTAATCGATTCGATGTAAAGTGCAATGACCTTGGTATGCGGACAGACGTCCAGGTACTCCAGGCAATCGACCATGTCAATGTTCGCTTCATTTCCAACGCTGATTCCGGTGGAAAATCCGAGACCTCGTCGGCGCAAAAAAGAAAACATCTGGGTGATAAGACTGCCGCTCTGGGATGCCAGACCGATAAATCCCGGATGCCCTTCAAACGGCATAAAGGTTACGTTGAATTTATGGTAAGGATTGGCTACGCCAAGGCAGTTCGGTCCTAAAAATCGAATATTGAAGTGTTCTGCGACTGCCTTCAGCTTCTTTTCTAATTCAACTCCCTCGCCACCCACTTCTTTAAACCCGCCGGAAACCACAATTGCATGCGTGATTCCTTTTTTGCCGCAGTCTTCCATGACTTGGGGCACGATGCGGGTGGGCAATACGATTACTGCCAGATCCGGAACTTCGGGTAAATCCAGCACACTCGGGTACGCGTTTATCCCCAAAACCTGTTTTTCACTAAGATGAACCGGGTAGATTCTACCTTCGAATCCCAGAGAGTTAAGGGAGCTCAGCTGGTTGGTCCCCATGGAGGTAAAACGGTTTGACGCACCAAAAAATGCAATGCTTCGAGGATTCACGATTGGATAAAGAGGACTTTCTTTGATTGAGGCCAGCATAATATCCTTTACATCCGTTAATCGAAAAAGGTCGTTCATTGAAAGAATCGAGAATATAGAGGTGTAAAAAACGTGTCACAAAAGCCATACACCATTTAAGAACTCAAGATAACCAGGGCATCCGCAGCCACGACGCGCCCGTCCGGAATAATCATCAGGGGATTAACATCGATTTCTGCAACCCCCTCGTGTTTCAGACCGATTTCACCTAAGGCGATCAAGCACTTGCATATGGTCTTCTGATCCGCAGGTGCCTGCCCCCTGAAGGGTTCCAAAATGGCTCTGGATCGTATTTCCGAGATCATATCCAGGGCATCGATCTCGTCGATCGGAGCTACACGAAATGCGGTATCGTTTAGCACTTCCGTCAAGACGCCGCCAAGACCAAACATTACACATGGGCCAAATTGTGGATCGCGGATCAAACCCATCACCAGTTCTCGTTGACCTGAAATCATCTCCTGAACCAGGATACCGTCCAGCTCATTTTTTACCAACCCGGATATTCTCTGATAAGCGCTTTTTACTCCGGATTCGTCCTTGATACCAAGCTCGATCACTCCAGATTCACTTTTATGCATCAGCTTCGACGAACATGCTTTTAAGGCAACCGGATATCCGATGGTTTCCGCGGCAGAAACAGCGTCCTCAGGACTCGTTGCCAGAGCTTCCCTGGTAATTGGAATACCGTGAGCGTTAAGGAATTGTTTGGACTCGTACTCGGATAACGCTTTTTGCCCTCTGTCACGCGCGACATTGATTAAATCCATAACCCTTTTCCTTGTTCAATAAATTAGCCACAAATCACCAAAGATCTTAGGTCCGGTCGACAGGGGCAGAAAATGTTTTTCCATATCAGCCGTGTGGCATGCAACGTTTGCCGGCCCACTATCTTCTTGTGTGTGCGTCTGTGATCAGCTCCTCCACCTTCAGGTTTTCAGACAATATGTGGTTAGATTGCCATCGGTTCTTCGTAATACCTTTCGCTCTTCATCTAAGTATTTCAGATGCGAAAGTGCCTCTCCGGTGGCAAACCATTTCTGGGCCACCGGAAATTGGTCCCAGCTATCACATACAATATCCCAGGTCATCAGAGACGCGATCTGATAGGCACTCATGGGTGCTCGAGCCAAGATCGAAAGCACTTCGTCTAATCGTTTTACATGATGATTTTTAAGTTCCTCAATTCGTTGCTTGTGGTTGTCCATTAGCCGGCGATGTCCCGGCAGGACTAGGTCGACTTTCAATTGATACACTTTATCGAGGCTTGCGAGGTAGCTTTTAAGGGGATTCTGATTATCTGACCAGCATTGAATGTTGGGTGTGATATCAACAAGGATATGATCTCCGGAGATTAGTATCTTTTTTTCAGATTCATACAGGCAGATATGCCCCATCGTATGACCCGGGGTTGCGACGCAACTGAATTGATATTGCCCACACCGGATCTGATCGCCATCTTCCAGAATGCTTAACGTTGGAATCCAATCCGATCCATATTTAGCCGCGGGATGTTCGGCCAGCGCAGCTCTCATTTCCTCTTCGGGGAATCCTTGTTGGCTGGCGAATTCGATCATGGGTTCAAATCCCTCCCACGATTCAATGATTTCTTTATCCGGTCGGCTAAAAAAGATCTTCGTAGAATCAGTGACGAGTTTGGAAACGAGGCCGAAATGATCGGCATGCAGATGAGTAATAAACATATCTGAATGATCGAGATCAATTCCGATTTTCCCCAATCCGGCCCGCATGGCCTCCAGGCATTCCGATCGATTTAGTCCCGTATCAATTATCAAACTTCGGCGGGAGTCTCTAATAATATACGAATTCAGGTACTTCAACGGACTATCGGGCAGCGGAATTTGAATTCGAAATAGATTCGGCAGGATCTCTTCACACATGATCATATACTCTTAATATCAATGAAGCCTCCCCGCAGCAGAGCTGACGGGGTATCGGGTTATAGGAAAAAGTCTAACATATCGCAGCAAGCTGCGGGGAATTAGACCCTAAAATAAGTTGTCTGTGTGGGTCTGTGGCTAATTAAAATGATTTCTAAAGACAAACAACCAGCTATCGAAAACCGGAACTCAGTCACCAGTAGATTGTAGCTAAAGATGCTGAATTATGTGATTCCCCATTAAAAGTCAACTGTTGATACGTACCGTACAAAAGCAATTAAAATGCCGAAACGTAATTGTAACAATACGTACAATTTGCCGTAAATCATCGTAAAGTTAATGCTGCAGGGATTCTCGGGCCACCCGGGCTTCGGTTGATTCAGGATATTTTTTACAGATTAACTGCAGACACTTGACGAATGTATTCCTGATAGATTTTATGGGCGCTTTCATATGCACTATAGCTGCGACTGAGTTGAAATATAAGCTTTTTAGCCGTTTCATGGAATTTGTGATTCTCTGGATCCAATTTGTAAATATTAAAAAGATGGGTTAGAGCATCAACATTCTCGGGATCTTTTTCCAGAATGTGTTTGAGCAATTCACGCCCACCTTCCATATCGAGTTCGGCAATATGTTGTAATGCCTTTTCCATTAGGGGCGATATTTCATCTACCGAAGCTTCCTCAAAAATTTCTCTGTTGAGTACCGCCGGGAATTTTAGACTGATAACGCCAAATAACGTACCTCCTGTCAGACCACCAATATGCGCCACGTGAGCCACATAGCGGCCGTTTCCAAAAAACAGCTGAAATAATTCGTTGCCTATCCAAATCGGCAGAAGAATAATAGCCGGAATTTTTAAATACCAATAACTCTTAATGGTCTCAACATCTACATATATTGCCCACCGAGATGAGTAGCTTAAGAGAATTCGGATTAATACCTGAACTCCTGAACCTTGAAGCTCTGAACCCTTCAACGCTACCTTTCTTCTATGGGGACATATTGGGTTTCAATGGGTCCCGTGTAAATCTGTCGGGGACGGCTTAGTTTCCATTTGGGGTCATCCATCGCCTCCTTCCATTGAGCAATCCATCCCGGCAAACGACCGATGGCGAACATAACCGTAAACATATTCGTTGGAATTCCAATGGCACGCAGGGCGATCCCGCTGTAAAAGTCGATGTTGGGATAAAGATTATGTTCAATGAAATAATCATCGCTCAGGGCAATTTCCTCCAATTCTTTGGCGACATCCAGCAACGGATCCGTGATGCGCAGCTTTTCTAACAACGTATCGCACATTTTTTTCATAATTTTCATTCGTGGATCAAAGGTTTTGTAAACCCGGTGCCCGAATCCCATCAAACGGAACGGATCCTTTTTATCCTTGGCCCGTTCAATCACCTGTTTCATATTTTTATTTTCGGCGATCTCAGTTAGCATTTCAATAACGGCCTGATTCGCTCCGCCATGCAGGGGGCCCCATAAAGCTGCAATTCCGGCTGATATTGCAGCATAAAGCGTAACCCGGGCGCTTCCAACCATTCGAACAGCGGATGTGGAACAATTTTGTTCATGGTCGGCGTGAAGAATCCAAAAGACATTGAGGGCTTTGACAACATCCGAATCGATCTCATAGGGGCGAACCGGTGAATCGAACATCATGTTCAAAAAGTTGGCACAATAAGCAAGATCGGGACGCGGGTACACTACCTTGTGTCCACGGGATATTTTATAAGACACGGCGGCCATGGTCCGAACCTTCGACAGTAACCGTGTCATTGTCATGTTAATTTCTTCTTCCAGCGTTTGCAGCTCCGGATAAAAACTTCTCAAGGCGTTGACCATCGCTGAGAGTATTCCCATGGGGTGGGAAGACCGGGGAAAATTCTCGTAAAACGCCCTCATATCCTCATGCACGAGGGAGTGATCGTTCAATAAAACGGAAAATTGGGTGAGCTCTGTCTGGCTGGGCAGTCGGCCATTGATTAACAGATAGGCGGTTTCTTTAAATGTGGAGTACTCGGCCAGCTGCTCAACGGGAATTCCGCGATAGCGCAATATCCCCTTTTCTCCATCCATAAACGTAATGGCACTTGTGCAGCTGCCGGTATTGGCATACCCGGGATCAAGGGTAATCAATCCGGTTTCCTGCCGGAGTGTGGTAATATCGATAGCCTTTTCTCCTTCTGAGCCCACAACCAGGGGCAGGTTATATTCCTTTTCTCCGTAAATTAATCGCACATACGTTGTCATGGTTTTTCTCTCTTTCATTTTATATTCTTTTCCAATAGGATCTATCTTCTCATCTAGTATCGTTTACTTGTCAAGTACGCCGTGATAAATCAAAATAACATATTTCTATTTACATTTACAATTTACGAATAATCTTAATTGGATGTGTGAATCTTACCGGCATCCTGATGAGGCTATCTTATGGATATCTGGATTGTTTCTGCTATTTTAGCAGCCGCGATATTTCTTTTAATTACCGAAAAGCTGCCTGTTGATTTGACGGCAATCGCTATCATCGTGACGCTGATGGTCAGCAGAATTTTGGGGCCTGCAGAAGCGATTGCTGGCTTTGCAAATCCCGCTGTCATAACTGTAGGTGCCATGTTTCTGATCAGCAAAGGCATGATACGGACAGGTGCGGTAAGCTTTATCAGTCAAAAAGTAATTGAATTTTCGAGGGGCAGACCCAGTTTGGCAGTTGTTGTGATCCTGGTTATTGTGGGATTTGCTTCGGCCTTTATCAACAACACCCCTGTGGTGGTTCTTTTTATTCCCATCGTTCTGAGCTTAAGCTGCGAATTAGAAGTCAGTCCGTCAAAATTTTTAATACCAATCTCATATGCCTCGATTTTGGCCGGCACCTGCACCTTAATCGGAACGTCTACAAATATTATCATCAGCGATCTAAGCGCTGGATATGGGTTTGGCAGTCTCCGAATGTTTGAACTTTCCAGCCTCGGTGTGCCCATAGCTCTGTTAGGAATTGTTTTTCTTGTTTTGGCCGCACCAAAATTGATGCCGACCATGCACAGCCCAGTTTGCGAGATAAAGAACGCTGAACATCGACGGTATCTAGCTGAGCTGCAAATTCCACAAGGAAGCCCTATTATCGGTCATGAACCAGAATCATATTTTGCCGATAACTACCCGAATATAGAAGTTATTGAATTAATTCGATATTCGCATGTTTTCTACCCCGATAGAGAGTCCTTAGAAATTTCACCCGATGATCTTTTATTGGTTAAAGGCTCAGCCAATGATCTCATTGAAATTCTGCATAAAAATTTAATGGAATTGCCGCTTTCGGAACAAGGTATGAGTTTCAAGGCCGAACAGAATGAGTCGTTAATTGTCGAGTTGATTCTTCCTCCCCAGTCCTCGCTTGTCGGTGAGCGTTTATCGCAGACTCGCCTCAGGCGTGATCCGGACATTCATATTATCGCTGTCAAACGTAGAGAGCTGCACTATACAGAGCAAAAAATCCAGAATATAGAACTAAAAGTCGGCGATATTATTTTGGTGCGCATCCCGGAATCATCACTCAATAGACTCCGCGGGCAGGCTGATATTATTATTGTTGAAGATGTTCATCATGAAATTGTTCACAAAAGACTTGCACGCCGTGCTTTTCTAATCTTCGGCGCAATGGTTGCAGCGGCGACGGCCGGCTTGGCAAATATCATGGTGTGTGCGCTGACTGCGGCGTTTCTTATGATGGTAACCGGATGCCTTCAACTGCGGGATGCCTATCAGGCAATAGAGGGCCGGGTCCTTCTCATTATTATTGCAATGATCGCACTGAGTGCAGCACTGGAAAAAACAGGTGCTTCCGAATTTTATGCTCGAGAATTTCTGAGTCTGTTCATCGGGTTTGGTCCGGCGATAGTTCTAAGCGGGTTGATTATTTTAACCAGTATCAGCACGCATGTATTGAGCAACAATGCGACTGCGATTCTTATTCTTCCAATTGCTATTTCAGCCGCCCTGGGCCTGGGAGTCGACCCCAAACCGTTTATCATTGCGGTCTGCTTTGGCGCCAGCGCTTGCTTTGCAACACCAATTGGATATCAAACCAACCTCCTGGTATATGGTCCGGGAGGCTATCGCTTTAGTGACTATATGAAGCTCGGAATGCCACTCAATGTGATTGTTGTGGTGCTGGGATCGATTTTTATTCCTCTTGTGTGGCCGTTTTAGGAATTCAGACAGTCACCCGTCCGCCAAGCGGGTCACCATCAACGCCGATTCCAAAAGACATCACTTGGGCGTTGTAGATAACCAGATACGATAATTAGGGGAGGTCGCCATGTCCTTTAAAGAAAACCTGCTAAAAAAAATTAAAATCGACAGTTTGGCCCGCAAGGTGATTCAATCCATCGGACCGCCGGATAGCGGACAGAAAATTGACAAAGACGCCATGCGCAGCTTGTTGGAAACGAGTGCATATACGAATCAGAGAGAACGCGATCTTGATCTATATGTAGAAAAAATTGATGAGGGGCTTAGCAAAATCCTGGTACTGGACAATGAGTTACCTATTTATAAAACCACTGTAGAAGATGTCGTCATGCGCAAGAGCCCTTATATAAAAGAAATGGCAAATATTCGAAATATTATAAAAATTTTGAAAGACTCGGATGTCAAGGTTAGCCGTAAAGAGGAGTCTGTCAAGGCGGTTCAAGAAGAATGTATCGACCGCTTAGATCTCTCTTTTAATGATTCGGATATTGAAGCCATCGCAAAAGATGGCGCGGCATCTTTAGACAACGATTACACGGATGGTATCATGGAAAGCCTCACATTGTTTGCGGAACTGTTGGGGTATAAAAAACCACCCAAAGCCTTCGCAATCCGACATCACCAAATATTTGGCGCTCTGGCGGAAAAGGAGGCTGGTGAAGTCGTTTACGGACCGGTAGTGATCTTCAGCCTTATAGACAATTCTATAAAATTGATTGAGGAACGAATCAGTAGTTTTGATAAACATAAAATGGAATTCTATCAGCAGGTAGTTCAAGGAAATGAAAAAGCTTCCATCGAAGGAAGCGACGTTTTCAAATATCTTAAGAAAGAAGTTATGGCAAACCAGTCACGATAGCAGTTTATTGGACAGGGGTTTAAAGCCGGTAAACGATCGGCTTTTCATCCGAATCAATTTCTATTCCGATAACGTCCCCGGTCTTGAATCCCCGCCCTTTAAAATCATTTACCATTTTTTCGTGTTTGTCCATTTTCCAAAATACCGACCACATAGGATTGCGCACCGTATCAATACCATAAGCGTCATGCCCGCAAAGATTCATCCTTATTTTATCTTTCGCAATCAGGGTGTCGGTTTCAGATAAAAAATTATCAATTTTATATAAGTTATCATGCAGAGCCCGAGAGAGTGTAGCTTGCATTTCCGGATAATCGTCCAGATAGTGATTAGCAATCTGGTATAGCTCTTCCGGTTCTTGAATAGATAAACCCAGCACACAGAACCGCTGGTGTTTCAAGGCAAATTTTTCAAGCTCCGATTGGTAAGCGGTGATAATTTCAAGAATATCCTCAATGGTCGGTCTGGGTTCTGCATCGTTCAGCACAAATTCCTCGCATTTGCTGATAATTTTTAAATAAAAGCGTTTATTGTCCATCACATAAACCGGTCTTTCCCGGAAATTATGATTCTTTCGCACCCTGTGCACCCCATCTAAACGAATTGATCTTTCGCTTTCTTTAAATTCAAGTGTTTCAATGGGAGATATATCTTTGGCCTGGACAACAAAGATTTCGCCTTCTTCGGAGACCACATATTCGATTTCACAGCGAAATCCTAAATACGTTTGAATCTTTTCGGATAGCTCCAGCAGTCGGATGTCATGCGGTGTTCGGGTAATATAAGGTTCTCGTTGGACTTTGTGGCTCGGGTTCCGACAGTATCCAAACTCCCAGTGGTTTCCCAGCATCTTCGCCATGACGCTGGTGCCGCTGATAAACGGCATGACGATCACGCCCATATCCTCCAGATCAACAACCGGCGCTTTGCTGAATTTTTGTTGTCTTCTGATTGAGAGTTGTTTGGTCGTTTTTGCCAGATTAATGATTTTTTTCCTGGCATATTTGATCCCTCCCAGATCGGCATAGATCTCTAAAGAGTCGAAGGTACCGCCTTTGAAGTATTCCTCTTTAGGGTGGGCACTGCGGGCAATGACCTTAAAGCTTTCACGGTGTCGATCGATGAAAATCTCCAAGGCCGCAAAATTCTCATATGAAAAATCCTCAGCTGAAACGTATATGAGATCAGGTACATTAAAGTTTGCTTTTCTTAGGCGCTTCAAAAGCCGAGCTTTTTCAGGTAACGTGGCTTTCATAGAACTTCTCTTCAAATTGGAACTGTCGCAAACCGAGACGAGTTCAATCGAGTCGAATTTGTACCTTGAGTTTCGGTGGTTTACAAACGCTGAGTGAATAATAAATACTTTTTTTGACGTGTCAAACACCAGCCAGAATCAGTTATCCTAAGTTCACGGTTGAACATTGTCGATGAACGGAAGTTTTTCTTGACCATCGCACTCTAGGAGCATAATAGCTGACTGAGTGCTCAGTTAGGTACTAGTTAGTATAGATGGTTATGTTCAAGAAACAGGCAATTTTATTCAATGCCATCAGGCTTTTCTCGAAAAAGGACTACAAAGAAACGTCTATGGCCGAACTCGCCGAAATCACCGGTTCGGCTGGCGGAACCATTTTTTATCATTTTAAAAACAAGCAGGAACTCTTTTTATCGATACTGCAAAACGTCAAAGAAACCATCGTTAGTGAATTCAAAAGTTACCTTCAAGAAAACGAATTTAATGACGAAATACATTCTCACATATTTTGACTGGTTAAAAGGCTACAGCAACAAAAATCTTAAAAGCGATATCATCTCCGGACTGACTGTGGCGTTGGTCCTCATCCCCCAGTCTATGGCCTACGCCGAACTAGCCGGACTACCGCCCTACTATGGATTGTATGCGTCTTTTCTGCCACCGATGGTCGCAGCCCTGTTCGGCTCCAGCCGCCAACTGGCCACCGGTCCGGTAGCTGTGGTCTCGCTTTTAACCGCTACGAGTCTCGAGCCGCTGGCGACATCCGGTAGTCAGCAATACATCGCGTATGCCATTTTGCTGGCAATGCTGGTCGGCGTTTTCCAATTCAGCCTCGGAATGCTGAGACTGGGACTGATCGTCAATTTTATCTCCCATCCGGTGGTGAACGGATTCAGCAATGCCGCAGCGCTTATCATTGCCACCTCGCAGCTGCCAAAATTGTTCGGCGTTCATGTGGACAAGGCTCCGCACCATTTCGAAACGATATACAATATGATTATATCGGCCTGGCATCATGCGCACTGGCCTACGCTGTTAATGGCATCACTGGCGTTCACCATTATGTATGGATTAAAGCGGGTATCCCCCAGGATACCAAACGTCTTGGTGGCGGTGGTGGTTACAACCGTCCTTTCCTGGGCCCTTGGATTTGAGCAGAAGGCGGTTGTAAATATTGCGGAGATCAGTTCCGTCAAAACGAGCCGGGAAATTGCACAATTCAACCAAGCCGTTAAGTCTGCAACGCTGCTTTCCGAGAAACGCGCTGCTTTGATGAGGGATCTTAAAGCGGGCGGGCGATTTCAGGATCCACTTCAAGCGCTCGATAAAAAATATGCAGTGGAGCGTATCAGCATTCAGATTGAGCAGCATAAAGATCAGGCTCGAAACCATAGAAAAAACCTGCGCAGCATGCGTTTTAATGGCGTCAGACAGTCCGCCGCTGCCCCCAAATTCTATCCTGTCGGTGAAATCCCGGAGAAAGTGGGCGGCGACGGGCGTAGTTGGAAGATTGAGGTAGGCAATGCCCCGCTTCTCACCCATCGTCTGCCGCTGACAGCCGGCGGGGAGGTGGTCGGCAAGGTTCCCCGTGGATTGCCTGAATTATCCATACCTGAAATTGACAGTCATATCATTGGGCACCTTTTACCCTTTACGGTCATCATTTCGCTTCTGGGGTTCATGGAAGCCATCTCGGTTGCCAAGGCAATGGCCGCCAAGACCGGTCAAAGACTTGATCCTAACCGGGAGCTCATTGGTCAGGGATTGGCCAATATGTGCGGCGCTGTGGCCAAAAGCTACCCTACGTCGGGATCATTTTCCAGATCGGCCGTTAACCTGCAAACCGGAGCGATTTCCAGTTTGTCCAGCGTTTTCACCAGCCTGACGGTGGTGATCGTGCTTTTGTTTCTGACGCCGCTTTTTTACCATCTGCCTCAATCCGTGCTGGCCGCAATTATTATGATGGCGGTGGTCGGGTTGATCAACATAAAGGGTTTTGTTCACGCCTGGCAGGCGCAATGGCATGACGGTGCGATATCCATTATAACGTTTGCCTGCACCCTCGGGTTTGCGCCTCACCTGGATCGGGGCATTGTGGTGGGCGTCGGTCTTTCCATCCTCGTTTTTCTTTACAAGAGCATGCGCCCGAAAGTTGTCGATTTATCCCTGGATGTTGACCGGGCCCTGCACGATGCCGTCGCCAGTGGCCTGGAGGAGTGCAAGTATATTGACGTGGTCCGCTTCGATGGACCGCTTTTCTTCGCAAATGCCAGTTACCTGGAAGATCAGATCAGAAATCGACGGCGTACGAAGAAAAGGCTGAAACACATTATCATCTCTGCCGGCAGCATTAATGATATTGACGCATCCGGTGAAGAGGCGTTATCTTTGTCCGTCGACCGGGTCAGGAGCGCCGGAATTGACATTTCGCTTAGTGCGGTGAACCGGTCCGTAATGAAAGTGCTGATCCGAACGCATTTGATAATAAAAATCGGTGAGGACCATATCTACCCGACCATTGAGGCTGCTATCAGAGCTATTCACCCGCTAACGCACAGGGGCGAAGATGAAGCGAGTTGTCCGCTACAGACCGTATGTCGTATCAACCAACCCGGTAAATAAAGGAAACCTTTGCAAAGGTTTCTAAATGGAGGATGAAATGTCTATCATCACCCTATTTAGCGGCAGCTTCTGCAATGAAAATCCTATCATTGAGGAAATCATGTCGCGTACCGGATATAAGCTGATTACCGACAACGAGGTCGTTGCCGAAGCCAGCCGGCTGTCCGGAATGGAAGCAAGCAAAATTTTGCGCGCCTTTTCGGCCAGGACATCGGTTTTCAATAAATTCACCCATGAGAAAGAACGTTCGATTGCGTTTCTCAAACTCGCGCTTGCCGATATAATCCCCGATGATAATATCCTGGTTACATGTTTTTCCGGCCAACTGATACCGCAAACAGTCACTCATAGCCTGCGGGTATGCTTGATTGCGAGTCTAAGGCATCGTATTCAGGCTGCGTCCAAGGAGCTGGGGCAGTCCGAAAAAGATGCCGCCAGGCTGGTTCAACGGCGCGAAGAAGATTGTTCGGTTTGGATCGACCTGCTCTTCAATCACAGCGATCCGTGGGATGCAAACCTTTATGATATCGTCATTCCGGCTGACAAAATGACGCCGAAGGATGCGGCGGCGCTCATTGCGGATAATGCCGCCAAAGACGTGGTCAAATCAACCGAAGGTTCGAGACAGGCCCTGGCTGACTTTCGTCTGTCGGCCAGAACCGGGGTGGCGCTGGCCCGCGAAGGTCATACCGTAGAGGTGTGTGCCAAAAGCGGGCATATCACGCTGACCATCAATAAACATGTGCTCATGCTGAGCCGCCTTAAGGATGAACTCAAATCCATCGCAGAAAAGGTTTCCGGTGTTAAATCAGTGGAAACAAAAGTCGGCAAGGACTTTCATAAATCGGATATCTATCGCAAACACGATTTTGAAATGCCGTCCAAAGTGTTGCTTGTTGACGACGAACGCGAATTCGTCCAAACCCTGTCCGAACGACTGGTATTGCGCGATATGTGGCCGGCTGTAGCCTATGATGGAGAGTCAGCCCTCGACTTGATCACGGAGGATGAACCGGAAGTCATGATCCTAGACCTAAAAATGGCCGGAATTGACGGCCTGGAGGTTTTGCGCAAAGTCAAAGAAACCCGTCCGGAAATCGAAGTGATCATTCTCACCGGACACGGCAACGAAGAAGACCGGCAGTTATGTATCGATCTGGGTGCTTTTGCCTACCTGCAAAAACCCCTGGATATCAACGTCCTCAGCGAAACCATCCAGAAAGCCAATGAAAAAATCCGCCAGAAAAAGGAACGCAAAGATTGAGGCCATCGGTTGCGGATTTTAGATTTTGGATTAAAAAATGTATGATACTATCCATTTTACAATAGTTAACCACGAATTGGCACGAATAATCACGAATTGTTGAAATTGGAAGCATATTTTAGGAGAAAATAACTTTCGTGAAAATTCGTGTTAATTTGTGGCTTCTTACAACAATCTAAATTGTTGTAAAAAAATGATACTATCAGAATGTTGAGATTTCGAGACAGGCAAATATGTCTTTCCTTAAAAAACTGAAACCCGGCTTTCTGGATCACGAAGATGTCGCCGCCGGACCGTATAAACACCATTTTGACTTCCCACGAATCTGGAAACGGGCAATTTTGTTTATTGCCACCGTTGCCCTCGTGCCTTTGATCATCTGGGCGTTGGCCGGTTACCGGCTTACCATGGATACCATCGAGACGGAATTCGTGCAGCGCACATCTCAGCTTATTTCTAATTCCTGGCAATCCGTCTCCTTGTTTCTGACGGAACGTAAATCGGTTTTGGATTTTATAGCACATGGTCATAGCTTGGAAACGTTGAAAGACTCCCAGCGCCTTGCTGATATTTTGGATAACCTCAATAGTCGGTTCGGGGGATTCATAGATTTGGGCGTCATCGACAGCAACGGGAAACAGATAAGCCATATCGGCTCCCATCAAATGAAAAGGTTAGACTACAGCCAGCAGCCCTGGTTTCGTGAGGTCTTGAACCGTGGTGTCTATATCAGTGAAGTGGTCAAGGGAACGCGCAACGAACCCCATGTTGATTTCGCGGTCAAGCGCGAATTGGCGGACGGCAACTTTTTCGTGCTGCACGCGGTTCTCAAGCCCGAACAGCTCACGAAATCCATCGCCCAAATTGATGTGGGCGCCAAGGGAGATCTTTTTCTTATCAACCGCGACGGGGTGTTACAGACCCCTTCCCGCTGCTGCGGTACGATCTTAAATAAAATACCGCTGGCAGTCCCCGAATACTCTCTAAAATCGCAGGTGTTTGAGAGCATCAATTCCAACCAGGAACGGATCGTCATCGGTTATGCCTATATACCTGAAACTCCTTATATTCTGATGATGCTCAAAGAGGAGGGTGAAATCATTCAGCCCTGGTATAAAACGGGATGGGCATTTACAGCAATATTGGCAACGAGCATCATTATAATCCTGCTGGTTACGCTCGGTGTCGCCACTGATCTGGTCAATCAGATTCACGAAGCCGACCAGGAACGGGTCGACACGCTGCATCAAGTGGAATACGCCAACAAGATGGTGTCACTAGGGCGACTGGCTTCCGGGGTGGCCCATGAAATTAACAACCCGCTGGCCATCATAAATGAAAAGGCTGGACACATCAGAGATATATTCACGTTGACCGACACCTACGCCAAAGATCCCAAGCTCGTCGGGCTGGTGGATTCGGTGATTTCCACGGTGCAGCGCTGCGCGACGGTTACCAGGGGTCTGTTGAATTTTGCGCGACATCTCAATCTAAGCATCCAGACCATCGACCTAAAAGAAATCATCTATGAGGTCAAAAGCGTTCTGACCAAAGAGGCTGAACTCAGATCGATAACCGTGGGGATCACGGTGTCGGAGGATATCCCGCCCTTTGAGAGTGATCGCGGCAAACTGGAACAGGTTTTTTTCAATTTGTTTAACAGCGCCATCGGTGCCATGAACGATGGTGGTCATCTCGAGATTACGGCAGGGCGAAAAAATCAGGATTTTATTTCGGTTTCCTTTACCGATAACGGTCGCGGCATCCCGGAGTCCGACCTGAAGCACATTTTTGAACCGTTTTATTATTCAAAAACCGGTCACAGCGGAACCGGTCTGGGCCTGGCGGTCACCTATGCCCTGGTACAGGAACTCGGAGGCACGATCAGCGTTCAGAGTCGCCCCGGCCGGGAAACCTGTTTTGATGTCAGCATTCCCCTGGAAATGCCGCAAAAAAAATGAGAATTTTTCGTTAAAAAAGAATCCTGGCCCAAAGTACCGGGTTCTCAGTATTAAAATAAACACAAGAGGAGGCTAGCTTGGGTGTTCAACCGGATATCATCGCAGAGACGGGTCTGCAGTTCTTTGGCAGGATATCGGCTTCCATATCCCATGAGTTAAAAAATGTACTGGCGATAATCAATGAGAATGCGGGGCTGTTGGAAGACTTAACCTTACTGGCGGACCGGGGGAAACCGATCGATTCGGCCAGGCTGAATGCGATGGCCGCAGCAGTGAAAAAGCAGATCGGCCGGGCGGACGGAATCATCAAAAACATGAACCGCTTCGCTCACAGTATCGATCAAACCGTCACAACCGTTGATCTGGATCAAACGGTTGAACTGGTCATTGCTCTGACAGCCAGGTTTGCCGCCATGCGAGGTGTTAACGTGGATCTGCAACTGCCGGCAAGTCCGGTGACGACCCCGACAGCTCCATTTTTTCTGATGAACCTTCTCTGGCTGTGCCTGGATTTCTCCATGTCCGCCAGTGGAGATGAAAAACGTCTTGAGCTTGTGGTCGATGAAACTAAGAACAGCGTTCGAATTCAATTCCGACGGCTGGCAGGTCTTACCGAGGAGCTGTTGGAAACCTTTCCTTCTGATCGCGAGAAGAACCTGCTGGATGTGTTGTCAGCCGATTTGACGGCTGAATCTGGTTACAAAGAGATTGTGTTGCGAATACCAAAAAAAATTGACTTAGACGCAGGCGAGCAGGATTCAACATAAGGTGTTCGAGAAAGCTTATATAAAAAAATATTAGGTGGTTATCCTAAAAGCTCAAGTAAGTGACGTCGGCTTTGTAGATAACCAAAAAATATTATTCAACTGGAGTAATTTGATGTCCATAAAGGTTTTAATCGTCGACGACGAAAAGGATTTCTTAGATATCATGGCTGAGCGCATGAGTGCGCGGGGTATGCAGGTTTTTACCACCACTTCAGCCGAGAAAGCCCTCAAAATGATCCTAAAAGGATCTTATGATGCCGTCATCATGGATTTGATGATGCCGGAAATGGACGGTTTTAAAGCATTAAAATTGTTCAAGGAATCACGGCCCGATATACCCATTATCCTGCTAACGGCCAACGTACCGGAGGAAAAGTGCATTGAGGCCATCGAGCTCGGCGCCATGGATGTCATTGAAAAACCTGCCGATTTGAACCTACTCACCCAAAAATTAGAAGAAGCCAAAGCCCTGAAAATGAAGCGACCGAAATGAAGCGCCTCCCAGCGGCTGGAAAAAGTACAATCTTAATCCTTTTTTCCTGATTTCTTGCATCGATCTTCATTATTAAAAAAGGGTGTCAAATTCCATCCCGGCAGCCTCCCGAAAAAACGCTTCCTTTTTTAGAAAATCAGCCAACCTAACTGTAGAAAGATTCAATCCAATGTCAAAGAGAACGTGAGGTAAATTTACCGCAAAACATTGACTTGTACCCAGGTTGAGCGGTTCCGGGTTCAAGGTTCCCGGTTAAAGTGCTCTAACTGGTTTAGAACAATAGGATTACCTGCTAATCGATTGCCTATCTTGTTTCACCCAATGGGTGAAAGAGACAAGTCCCAGCAGTTGATAATGAAGTCTGGAAATCATCATCTTATAACCTT
>WOR8_10000259_pt1 | contig 54845 bp, 56 predicted proteins | sample DeeMarSeWOR38_10_FD_19890 | JGI IMG/M metagenome (IMG submission 19890)
GGCAGCCAGAGATATAACCGTCGATACGCCGTAAACAGCGCATGCTGTAGTAATTCCGTCGGCGATACGTTCACCGCCTTGGATTTGCACCATTCCTTGATTGGATATTTTTTTCATTGAATAGACCGCTTCCATTATTTCTCCTTTCTGTTAACATGGGCTGTTGTCTGACAGAGCTCCGTAAAGCGCCACACCTGCGCCAAACCAACCGATCGGGCCGCCACCAATTATTGCAACACCGGCTACGGCTCCCCACATGGTCCACCACAGTCCGCAGGCTAACGTTACTCCGCCTTTGATTGTCTTCATCTGATAATCCGATATTTCCTGCATATATCCTCCTTTTATGGTTAAGATTTGCTGCGCAGCAAAATCTTGGTGATCTGATTGAACGAAACTACACCCTTTGCCATCCAGATGAGCTTACCGTCCCGCCCGAAAAGAAAATAGGAAGGTGTAATCATTAACCCGAAATGAGCTAAAAATTTTCGCCGCTTTACTATTCCAAAGACGGCACCTTCATCTGTAAAAAGGTTCCTCCAACGCCTAAAATTTCTCTTCATCAAAAAATCGATGTCAGTTGTACAAAAAAGAATCTTCATCTGTGCGGGTATTCCAGTCTTTGCATTCAGAGAATCAATCTGATCAGTACAAACTTTACATCCTTCATCAAATAACATAACAAGTGTATGTTTACTCGAATCCGGTCTCATACGATCCAGACCTTTTACACTGAGATATTCGAGATCGGGCATTTCCGCACCGATTGAAAGGGTATGATCATCTTCAATTTCTGCGCTCATATAGGCCAGTGTCAGCAAGAATCCTGTCACAATAGCCGTTAAAAAATATATATTTGCTGATGATTTAAGGTCCATATTATAGCAGGCACTCTATGTTCCAATTAACTGATATGAAAATAACATCGATAAAAATTGGATAAACAGCAGTATCAGCCAAATTAGCGGAACCAGTATTTTTAACTGTGCAGAACCGCCTTTCTGGTAATACGATAAACCCTTGTATATGAGAAAACACCAAAGAATCTCAAACATATTAAATTGATTGATCAGAAAGAATAGTGTTTGATTCAAAGCTGTAGTTTCGAACAGCGATGCGATGCTCAATGGGACTTTCTGCAGAACTTCCCCGCTTATATGCTCCGGATCTTCTTTCAGGAAATATTGAAAGCGCGCAACTCCCGACAGAATCTGACTTATTGAAGCAACCATTGCAACACGCAAGGTTTTTTTAAATGCCATTTTTCTGGACTGGAGGGTAAGGGGCATTTGAAGAAACAAACCCAGTAAAAGATACTTCAGGCATAATATTAGAGGTAAAAAGATCATCGCATATTTATATATATTGCGGCCATGGTTTTTATATAACTCAAGATCCTCTGGATTCCCAGGTATATTTGAAAAGCCTGTGACAACTGCCTTTGCCTCAAAAGTTTCATGTATCAATAAAAGCAGTAATTCATTCAGAATGAGCATAACGATCAGGATTTGCCAGTTTTTGACTCTGTTTGGATTATATAAAATGTCAAACATTTGATCCGACTTTAAATCTAATCCTTAATAACAGGCTGTAGATTATTATGAAACCTGTGTTTGGACTTCAATCTGAGTATTTGCTGAAATTAGGGATTGGGTGGATACATTCTGTTTTAAAATTTTGCCATCGTCTAAAATATACAGGCTATTCATCTTGGCTATAATGCCTTTGTCATGGGTGCAAATCAGAACGCCTCCTTCTAATGCAAACAATTTAAGACTGTACAGTATGCGTTCACGGGTGTCTGAATCAACCGCGTTCAGCGCCTCATCAATCAGCAAGATATCCGGACGGGCATATAGGGCCCGCATTAATCCTAAAACCTGCTTCTCGCCGCCCGAAAGAGGACGATCGTATCCCCCGACGTGTGTTTCTAATCCATGCTCAAAACTGCTGACCCAGTCTGAAAAAGGAAATTTTCTTACTAGATCTTCGATATACCATGCCGGCCTGCCCATCAGGATATTTTCAAGTAAAGTTCCCGAAAAAATATGTATTGACTGCGGAACCAATGTTATTCTGCGTCGATAATCTTTCAGCCGATAGACCGATACGGGGCGATTGTCAAGATATAGCGCCCCCTTATTGGGCTTATATTTTCGGTGCAACACCTGCAGTAATGTGCTCTTGCCTGAACCACTGGGACCGGTTAAGGCCACCATTTCACCACGTTTTATCTCAATATTAATATTCTGCCAGAGCAATTTATGCGGATGCCAGAAAAATGCACCATCAGTAATCCGAAGACTTTCAAAGAATGTGAACGGGATTCCGGTATTTAATTTTTCTTTTGGTATCTGCCAGACATCCTGTAATCTTTCCCAGGCAATCTGTGCCCCCCTGAGAGAAACAGAAGTCTCCCCGATTCGGGATAATGCCGGAAGTATATTTGATATCAAATAATAGCACGCAATTACTTCCCCTATCTTCATCTCTGACTGAATTACCATCAACGATCCGATAAGTAATATCAGAACGGTTATAGCGGAACGGAAAATTTCAATCGAAAACGCCAAAGAGGATTGATGCAGACCGAATGCTTTTATTCCTTTCTGTAGCTGTTTAAATTCTCTTACCGTTTTTGTTGAATAAACAGACTGGGCATTATATGAAATGATATCATCAATACCCTTCAGAGTGTCAATATATTTATCCTGAAGAATCGCGTTTTCTCGTATAATAACTTGTTGATCGCGGCCGATTTTTTTCATATGCCACATCACCATGATTAGATTAAAGGGTAAAATTAAGAGTATTGTTGCGCCAATTTGTGAATCAAATACGAAAAGAACCCCTGTCACAGCGGTCAATAAAAGCAGGTCAATTATCGTTGTCCCAAAAATGACTGCCACGGCCGCAGGAATTTTCATTATATCATTGAGACGAACAATCGTGTCACCGATATGGGTATAATCAAAATACCGCTTTTTTAAAAAAAATAAGTGTTTTTGAAAACGTAAATGCAGGACAATTCCGGCACGATATAGAAATAATACCAGCAGTTTCTGGCGGATGAACATGATTGAACCGCTTAGCAGGAACAACAGGACAAGCATCATGGTTGAAAATTTAAGCTGTTTAAAATCCGATGATGGTACGACCACATCAATAATAAACCGTATATAAAATGCGATAAACAGACCAAGAAGAGTTTGCACCACACCTAGAAAAATCCCCTGAAATATATATGCGCTTTCCTTCCTGATCAGGTGTTTTAAATGTGATCCTGTTGACTGTTCTTCCCGCGGAAGATTGTCCGTTGGCCAGAGAAGAAGTACCGCACGCTTTAACCACATAATCTCAAATCTCTTGCGTGATATAATTTGCAGGCCTGCTGCAGGATCTCCGGCTAAGACCCAATGTGCATATACTTTATAGACAACAAGATAGTGACCACGCCTTACATAGTTTATATGAGCAATAAAAGGCGGTTTTTGCTTCCTCAACTGATCATATGTACCGGTTGCGCCGATGGCTCTGAATCCCAGAATTTCAGCCGCTTGCTTAAGATCAAACAATGTCGTACCCGACCAGCTGGTATTGCACAGGTTCTGTATATGCTGACGGCTGATCGAAGCATGGTAATATTTAATGATGCTGTGCAAAGCAGCCGGCGCACAATCATTGATCCCGCCTTGTTTGGTAACTGGATATTTATTTGCCAGAAGAGGTATCGAAAAACGCATATTCACTCCTTGTCGTGTATTCAATCTTTCAATAATCATGCCATTTGGAAATGTGTTTGATATCTGCTTTAAACATATTCTGATACTCAAAATATTAACATAGCTGTGCGAATTTGTTGTATTGATAATACTTTGCCGATTGCCCTAAATTATAAGTAAAAATTATTGGAAGTTTTTTTATCAATCGGCGGTTATATCAGTATAATCCATGCATAACTGCACAACATATAAACATATTAAAAAGGAGTGAATATTATGTTGAAAGAAGGCGTATCCGCACCGGCTTTTGAGTTGCCCGATCAGAATGGGAAAACACACATGTTGAGTGATTATCGGGGAAAATGGGTAGTGCTTTATTTCTACCCGAAGGATATGACCCCCGGTTGTACTACCGAAGCATGTAATTTCAGAGATTCATTTTCCGCGTTCAATGATCTCAACGTCGTTATTCTGGGGGTAAGTAAAGACAGTATCGATCGACATGCCAAATTTTCAAACAAGTATAGCTTACCCTTCGCGCTTTTAAGTGATGAAAACGGTACTGTTTCTGAGGAATATGGTGTCTGGAAAGAAAAGTCAATGTACGGTAAAAAATTCCTGGGAATTAACAGATCAACCTTTATTATTGATCCCGACGGGAAAATAGCGAAGACCTATCATAAAGTCGATGTAAAAAAACACACCCGGGAAGTAATGGATGAAGTCAACATCCTGCGTGGATAACGCTTGCTCTATTATTTCAAATTTTGTAATGTAAGTCTTTAATGACTAAATAACATTAATTACCTGTAGAATCTTGCGAATTATGATGACAAAATTTCATACTTTATTGACTGCTGTCGTTTTTATTATTGTATTTATTGATGACACGCGAACTTTCGCCGCAATCAAATTAGAAGTTTCAGAAATTAGAGAATATCAATCGACTTCTTTTCTGCAAACCGGAGAACACATGCGGCTGGAAGTGGGCGAAACCGCGCCGGCTTTTGAGTTACCCGATCAGAATGGGAAAACACACATGTTGAGTGATTATCGGGGAAAATGGGTCGTGCTTTATTTCTACCCGAAAGATATGACCCCGGGTTGTACGATCGAGGCATGTAATTTCAGAGATTCATTCTCCGCGTTCAGTGACCTTGATGTCATTATTCTGGGAGTGAGTAAAGATAGTATAGTTACACATGCAGAATTCTCAAAGATGTACGAATTACCTTTCCCTATTTTGAGTGATTTGAATAGTACCGTTTGTGAGGAGTATGGTGTCTGGCAAGAAAGATCAACAAACGGCAAAAAATTCATGGGTATTAACAGAGCTACTTTTATCATTGATCCCAAGGGAAAAATTGCCAAGATATATGATAAAGTAGATGTAAAAGAACATTCGCAGGAACTCTTGGATGAAATACGCAACATGCGTGAATAATTCTTGCCCTGTTCGTTCAAATTTTGTAAAGTAAATCTACAATCCGGGATCGGCATTCAATGCATTAAAATCAGGTGGATCATGAAATCCAGATTATTTGTATTAATGGCGGCAATGGTTCTGATAATTGCAATTTTAATAGTGTTCTACCAGATCAAAGCAGAAAACAAAACAAGCACATCCCAGTTTAAAGAATACAATCTGGCTGTTTATCAGGATAATTGTGCGCGCTGTCATGGAACTACAGGAGAGGGATTTGCTTCTAACCCCTCTCTGCAGGGTAACCGTCTGTCTTCGGATGAAGTGAAGCATATTATTCGGTTTGGCATGGGTGATATGCCCTCCTTTTCCAATATCCAGGAACCTAATTTAACACAACTGGCAGAGTTTGTTAGTCAGCAATAAATGATCCCGCACATATATTCTCATTCAAAAATTTCATCATTTATTATTGGGCGACTCAATCCCAAAAGGGCTTTATCGTATTTAAATCACTTCCATACAGTTACCAATGTATTTTTCAGGAGGCTTTAGCGTTATCATGTTGCGCAGACCTATTACGATTCATAACTCCTCAAACGAGCTTATCCGATTGGATTTGCGCCACCGGCAGGATGTCAGAAACGCCCCGGCGGTAATATTATGTCATGGATTTAAGGGATTTAAGGATTGGGGATTTTTCCCGCATTTGGCTGAGACCCTGGCCAACGCCGGTTATATCACTATCACATTTAATTTTTCCCGTAACGGTATTGGAGCAGATCCGCAAAATTTTACCGAACTTGAGTCATTTGCCCGTAATACATATTCTCATGAATTGGAGGATTTGACCTGTATTGTGGCCGAGATCCAAAATGGAAACCTGGGGAAAGGATTGATTGATCCCGATAATATTGGATTATTCGGACACAGCAGGGGCGGGGGGATTGCACTTATTTTCGTTTCAGAAAACTCTGATATTAAAACATTGGTTACCTGGGCTGCTATTGCCAAGGTTAATCGATTTGATGGCCAGCAAGCAGCTTTGTGGAAAAAAAATGGATTTATTGAGATCGAAAATAAACGTACAAAACAATTGATGCGCGTCGAACGGGATCTCCTGGACGATATCAACAAAAATGCGGAACGTCTCGATATACTTTCTGCTACAACAAAAATTTCGATACCGACGCTGATTCTGCATGGTGAAAATGATGAGTCTGTGCCAGTCAAAGAGGCGGAACAGATCTTTGAAAATCTTACCTGTGAAGCAAAGGACTTCGTTCTTATTGAGGATGCCAGCCATACAATGGGAATTACTCACCCGATGGATGTCAAATCCTTAGCTTATGAAACAGCCCTCGATTTAACCGAAAACTGGTTCGACCGATACCTGAACAGCTGATTTATGCAAATCGGATCTTATACAATACATTCAATCGAAACCGGTTCTTTTGCTCTTGATGGTGGAGCAATGTTTGGTGTCGTACCTAAAAATCTCTGGCAAAAATCAAATCCGGCAGATGACCAAAACAGAATAGATCTTGCCTTGCGTGCCCTTTTGTTGCAATCACCCGATAAGATAATTCTTATTGACGGCGGTATAGGTACAAAATTCGACTCAAAACGAACGCATATCTATAAAATTAATCAGGAACGTGAAAATCTGCATCAAAGTCTGGCAAAAATTGGGTTGAAGGTGGAAAATATTACCGATGTTTTAATTTCTCACTTGCATTTTGATCATGCCGGCGGTTTTACCTATTATCATAATGGTCACCTAAAGCTTACTTTTCCAAACGCACGACATTATGTGCAGGAAGAACAATGGAACTGGGCGCTTAATCCAAGTTTTAAGGACCGGGCCAGTTTTTTACAGGAAGATCTGATGCCGTTAAAGAGCTCGGGTCAGTTATTGCTGCTGCAAAACCATGAATTACATTTTCCGGATATCGAACTGTATCGTATGTTCGGCCATACACCGGCCATGCAATTGTTCAGGATCAAAGATAAAAGGACTTCTTTACTTTTCTGTGCCGATTTGATTCCTACACGATCACATATTCCTTTGCCCTGGGTAATGGCCTATGATAATCATCCCTTGCAGACATTAAAGGAAAAATCCATGATTTTGAGCGAGGCCGTTAAACATAAATGGCTTTTATTTTTTGAACATGATCCAATTTTCAGCGCAAGCTTGGTTATCTTTGATCCCAAGAAAGGATATTTACCGGGAACTTCTTTTACTATATCAGATTTTAATGAGTTATAATTCTGGATAAATATGGTTACCACTTATGTGAAGCTCTGCCCGATAGATGATCTCCCGGAAGGTCATGGGAAAAAAGTAAAAATCGGGCGTCATACCATAGCTGTTTTCAAGTATATGGACAAGGTTTATGCGTTTCAAAATGCCTGCCCGCATCAGAGTGCCGATTTATCCAATGGGTATATACGTGATAGGAAACTTTACTGTCGGCTTCATCACTGGGCGTTTGAGCTTGAAAGTGGTGCATATCTGTTTAATCCCCAAATGTCAATCCATACTTACACCGTTCATATTGAAAACGGTATAGTATACCTTGAGCTAACATAGAAAAGCGGTAATGGTAAAAAATATTTATAAACGAAAAGGTGATTTTAAAGGCTTTTTGTTTGTCTTCGGACTGTCAATTATCATTCTGATTCTGGCTTATACACAGCATCTGGTAAATATATTAGAAGAAAAATCGAGAGAATATCTCAGATTTCGCATACAGGTGTTCGAGGAGAATATTAATAATCCTGATGCAAATGCCGATTTTGGCTTCTTTTTCACCGCCGTAATCCAGAAAACCGATTATCCTATCATTTACACAGATACCTCGATGACCCCTCTGCAATGTCGTAATATTGACAATCATTTGGATACGATGCAGGTGTTAACACCCCAAGCTACCTCAATATTAAAAAAATATATGACCGATATGGACAAGGATAACCCACCAATTCCGATCAAATATCAGGGTATAACCCTCGGCTATTATCATTATGGTGTTTCGCCCGTAATAAAACAATTACGCTGGCTTCCTGTTATCGAAATATCTGCGGCGGTTTTGTTCATTCTGATAGGATATATCGGATTCTCACAAATAAAAAGAAGCGAGCAGCGACATATTTGGGTCGGAATGGCTAAGGAAACCGCACACCAACTGGGAACCCCGATATCTTCTATCAGCGGATGGCTCGAGCTGCTAAAAGACAGTCCCCGGAATGCCAATCTAGCTATCCGGGAGATTGCAACAGATGTGCAGCGGCTTAGTAAAATTGCCTCCCGGTTTTCACAAATCGGTTCTGTCCCGGCATTGAAACCGGCAAACATTCTAGATATCCTGGGCAATACGGTAACCTATTTTAACAAACGGCTTCCGCAGTACAACAAAAAGATTACCATCGATTTGAACAGTGAGGCCAATATCGAAGTCAAGCTGAATAGTGACCTTTTTGAATGGGTGATCGAAAATCTGATTAAAAACGCTATTGATGCGATCGAGGATAATGCCGGGAAAATATCCATTGACCTGAGCATGTCGGAAAATAAGACAGAAGTATATATTGATATCTCGGATACAGGTAAGGGCATCAATAATCGGGATAAGAAAAATATATTCAAACCCGGATTCAGCACAAAAAAACGTGGCTGGGGTCTAGGGCTTAGTCTCGCCAAGCGTATTATTGAGGATTATCACGGCGGTAAACTTTTTGTTAAAGAATCACGCATGAGTGCAGGAACAATTGTGCGTATACTGTTGCACAATAGATAACTTGACAAAAATTTTTTAAGTTTTTAAACTTTACAGATTGAATCCAACCCAGTAGATATTGAAGGAGAATCTGCTTGCCGACAGAAAGACAACTTGAGTTCGAATCTCTTGTGCAACCTCATCTCAATTCCCTTTACAGCACTGCTTTAAGAATGACCCATAATCAAAATGATGCTGAAGATCTGGTTCAAGATACATTATTTAAAGCATTTCGTGCATTTGATCAATATCAGAAAAATACCAATTTCCGGGCATGGGCTTTTAGAATACTCGTAAATACATATATTACCGCATATCGCAAAGCTATACGGCAACCTCAGAAAGTCAGCTACGATGACTTGGAGGAGTTCTATCTTTATAAAAAACTGGATGAAACCGTAGCGCTTCAAGAAACGGCCAAAGAAGATTTTCTGGAAAACTTTTTTGAAGATGATGTTAAGGATGCGCTCGAGAATCTGCCATATCAGTTTCGCCTGGTGGTACTATTATGCGATGTGGAGGGATTTTCCTATAATGAAATCGCCAATATTATCGACGCACCTCTCGGAACGGTGATGTCCAGGCTTTATCGCGGTCGTAAACTGCTTCAGAGATATCTCTGGAATTATGCAAAAGAACATGGCTATGTGGTTAATGAGCAGGAGTAAATATTGCTTCTGTACCGGAATTTTCCACAGTTTATATAAGTTTTATTACATATATCATTTTTTTAAGGTACCTGAAAGGTAATTTCTGATATGACTGCAGATGCAACTCAAAAAAAATACAACTGCAAAGATGTTGAAAAAAAGGTGCAGGCTTTTCTGGACGGCAGGTTAGCAAAAGAACAAGTACTACATATTGAGGAACATCTTGATTATTGTCTTCCCTGTGATAAAAAAATTGAGTTTGAAAAGAAACTCAGAAATTTAGTAAAAAGCAAAGCGCGCGAAAATTCTCATCCCTCAAAATTAGATCTTGAATTGAAACGAATTATCTCTGCCAAAAAGAGCTAATTCATTACCTCTATATTTCGATTTACCAGTACATTTCTGAAATAGTACTCACGCCAATATATTGATTCTTTATCCTTTATTGATTGCAGTCGCATAGTGATTATCTGTGGCAGCCAGTAATTTTCAATACGTTGTGATTTGATCTCGATCAGATAACCGGTCGTTATGTCATTTTCTGCCAGAACCTGAACTTTCCAGCCGATACATAACCATTTTTCGCCGGTATATTTATAAATGGGGTATGTGTCTATACTTTCGTTTCGCATCGGATACATTAAAGTCGTTTTAATACATATACCGTTTTGACCAAAAGACAGCTTATTTTTCACCGTTTCAGTATCTTCAACTGTAGTATAATATAAGATTACAGTATCTGCCCTGACTTCAATAGAATAATCTGCAGGCATGTTTTGGAGCAATCTGCCGGCGTAGAATCTTTGCCAGTCAAGTAATACCGCTTTTAATTCCTTGCGCATGGACATTTGCAGATACTCTAAAGTTTGATTTTGTACACTATCATCAAGCACCGGCATGGGACGACGACTGAAAAACATTCGGTTACCTTCCAACCAGATGAACTCCAGGGGGAAGACTTCTTCAGTAAAATACTCGTCTGTGGAGTTTATAAAAATATTGGATGTGAGCCATGAGGTAAAATTCTTAAGGTCTGTCTGCTCCAGTGTATAGTAAATCGAATTTACCCGGTTAAAAAATTCCACTTCTTGAAACTGTGCCCGCGGATTGCTGTCGATAAGCGGGCAGAAAAAAATATATATGGATAATATTGATTTATGGATTTGCCATTTTTTCAAATTTAATAAGCTCATTCGTCCCTCCGATCACGATCAGAATGTCATTCTGTTGAAGTATCGTATCTGACCGGGGATTATATATCCACCCACCTGATTCCCGAGAAATACCGATTATTATAATATTCAAATCACTTCGTAACCCTGATTCACTTACTGTCTTTCCTGTCAGTATTGATGTGTCGGACAATTTTACTTCTTCTATTTCCAATCCAATATCAGTCCTGGAAAATACCTCATCGATGTATTCCATAACCGTTGGCCGAAGTAACGCCTGAGCCACACGAAAACCGCCAATTTCATAGGGTAGAATGACACGGTCGGCGCCTGCTTTCAGCAGTTTCTCGCGGCTGCTTTCTTCTTCCGCCTTGGCGATTATTTTCAACCGTGGATTTAACACCCGTGCACTCAAAGTCGTGAATACATTGGATGCGTCATCACTCAATACAGCGACGATTCCACGGGCACGTTCGATACCCGCTTTGACCAGAGTGCCATCCTCAGTTGCATCCCCCTGAATATATGCAAGCCGTCCATTTCCATTATCTGGAGACTCTGTCTTTTCAATAACCACATATAGCTTATTGCGTCTGTCCAGCTCGGCGGCAATTTTTTTCCCCATTCGTCCAAACCCACAGATTATATAATGTTCATTAAATCGATCGATCCGCGATTGCATTTTTCTGTTCCTAAAAAAGTTTCTTTCAAACAAGACGATATTCAGATTTCCCAACATGTAAAATAATATGGACACTCCTAATATAATCAATACCATCGTAAATATTCTTCCGAAATCGGAAAGTGGTTTGATTTCACGATATCCTGTTGTTGAGAGCGTAATAATTGTCATATAAAGACTGTCGAAAATGTCCCACCCTTCGATTATACTATAACCAATCGTACCTCCAATAAATAACAACAAAACAATGAACAGTATACTTTTAAATTCTTTGAACATATTTCTAATTTACGTAATAATCGGCAATTGAACAATTGACCATGGATTCTGTTTCTCTTGCCATATATATCTATTTTTTTTTATTTTATATAATTAATATAATTGGTTCAGATAATGGATTACATCCCGTCAATAAAATTCGAAAACGACCGGCTTTATATTCTAGACCAATCCCTGTTACCGTCACATCTAATGTATCTTGAAATGACATCATTGGAGCAGGTTTATAGCGCGATCAAACAGCTAAAAGTGCGGGGCGCACCAGCCATCGGAATTGTTGCCGCTTATACACTGTATATAACTGCCCGTGAAATCCGGGATTTACCCGCTTCTGATTTCCGTCAGGAATTCAAGCAGCGGGCGGATTATCTTGCAGAATGCCGCCCGACCGCTGTGAATCTGAAATGGGCTGTTGAACGGATGACAAAAATTGTCATTGATTCGCGAATACTTATTGTACAAGATATAATTGAACGACTTTTAAATGAATCGATTACTATTCACGAGGAAGACCGAATTGCCTGTCAAAAGATTGGCCTGAATGGGGCTACGCTACTCCCGGATTCATGTAACATATTGACCCATTGTAACACCGGCAGCTTGGCTACCGGTGGCTGGGGAACGGCGCTTGGGATAGTCTATGCCGCTAAAAAGGCTGGCAAAAATGTCCATGTATATGTTGATGAGACCCGCCCCCTGGGCCAGGGTGCCCGACTCACTTTCTGGGAATTACTGAAAAACGGCATTGATTGTACCTTGATCACCGATAGCACCGCCGGAATATTAATGCATCAACATAAAATAGATTATGTCCTGTTCGGTGCGGATCGTATCACCCGCAATGGTGATGTGGCTAATAAGATAGGTTCATATTCCATCGCCGCCCTAGCGCACCTCAACGGGATTCCGTGCTATGCGGCAGCCCCTTTATCAACATTTGATTTAAATATTATAGCCGGTACAGATATTGAAATTGAAGAACGGGATGCACAAGAAATTTTGCAATTTTACAATTATGATCGTAGCTTACTCAAAAATGCCAAAATTTTTAATCCGGCATTTGATATAACACCGGCTTCTTTATTATCGGGTATTGTCACCGAGATTGGCATTTTAAGACAGCCCTTGGAAATTTCAATTGGTAAATCATTAAAACATTATTTAAAGGAGTCAGAATGAAACATCTGTATTTTTTATTGCTTATCCTAACGATCGTCATCTCCATGATGGTCAATGGTTGCCGGCCCCCGGACCTTGAAGGTGCGATTGTCCATTTTAAGGCCGGACGTGATGATCAGGCTTACGAGCTTGCCACAAAAGCCGCAAAAGAAAATCCTGATAATCCGGAAGCCTGGTATTACCTTGGACAGATACAGGGTAAACTGGGTATGATAGAAGATATGGTCACTTCTTTTGACAAGTCTGCCAATCTGGCCAATACATATCAAAAAGACATCGATCAGGCCAAACAAAGTTACTTTGGTAAATTTTATAATGATGGCGTAACCGCATACAACAATTATATCAAAATCCAGGATCGTGAAAGTGAAGATGCCAAAAAACAACTGAATAACGTGATCGAAAATTTTAAGAAAGCTTTGATCATTCAGAACGATTTTATGGCCAATCGGTTGATCGCCATATCCTACCAGAATATGGGCGACGAAGACAATAATCTGAAGTATCTGATTGCCGCGAAAGATGCGGCACCGGATACAGTACTTTCGTGGATTGATTTGGGTTACTATTATTCACGTAAAAAGGAATACGATAAAGCCGCCGAACAATTTAAAAAAGGTATTGAAATAGAGCCCGATAATGTTGAATGTCTTACCCTCTATGCCCAGAACCTGGATTTTGCTGACCGTAAAGATGAGGCTATTGCCGCCTATAAAGAGGCCATTAAAAGGAATCCGGAAGAAAAAGCCATTCCTTTCAATCTTGGCCTGCTGCTGAATAAAGAGGCTAACAGCGTGGAAGATGATGATGCGAAGAAAAAAGAACTTATGTCAGAAGCGGTAATTTACTTTAGAAAGGCCTATGAAATTGATCCGGAATTGAAGGATACCTACGATATTTTAAGCACTCTCTTATTACAGCTTGAGCGTTATGAAGAGGCCGAACAAATTCTCAATGAAGGTGTTGAACGCTGGCCGGAATCAGCTTCAATGTGGCAAAATTTGAGTTTTCTACATGCAAAAATGGGAAATAAAGCCAAAGCCGAAGAATATTATGAAAAGTCAAAACAGTTAAAGGAAGAGTAGGGCTTTGATATGAAAAGGCGGATCTAATCCGCCTTTTTTTATGATTAAATCTTATTCGTTAAGTGATAAGATAATGCCTCCAGCTCGATTGACATATTTTCATTCTTAATCACAACATCTTTCGGTACTTTCAAACTCAATGGAGCAAAATTCAGTATTGCTTTAATACCGGCATCGGTCAGTTTATCAACCACATTTTGAGCCACATTTGCCGGAACTGCCACAATCGCGATTTGTATCTTGTTCTTTTTTATCAGCTGCGCTGCTTCTGAGAAGGGTTGGATCTCCAGTTCATGAATTACTTTCCCGATCTTCTCAGTATCATTGTCCAGCACAAGTTTGATCAAAAAACCTTGCTTTCTGAATTCCTCATAATCTACCAATGCCCGGCCGATATTTCCGGCTCCAATTAGTACGACATTCCACTTTTTAAATAATCCAAGAATATTTCCAATGTTGTTCTGTAGATCAATGGTGTTATAACCAAGTCCACGTTTGCCAAATGTTCCAAAAAACGAGAGATCTTTGCGCACCTGTGCTGATGTTACTCCATCAATTTCAGCTATTTCATCCGATGAAACCGTTTTAACCTTTTGGTCGATCAAACGCCCTAACGTCCGGTAATATCGTGATAGCCTGCTAATCGTGGAGTCAGAAATTTTTTTCATCTTAGCCTCCCGGGCAACTGTTAACATATATCATCGTCATTAATATAAGTTACTGTATTTCTTCCACATCACTGCCGGCAACAATTTTTGCCACATCCCCAATCCGGTCATCTTCATCAAGCCGAATAAGTTTAACGCCCTGTGTATTACGACCGGTTACAGATATTTTAGCTATATGTTGACGAATTGCAATCCCTTTCTCCGTAATCATTATGATATCTTCATTATCAACCACTTCCAGTACCGATATCAGATGCCCTGTTTTTTCGTTCAACCTCATCGCAATAATTCCCTTTCCACCGCGTCCCTGGGTACGATAGTCGCTTACTTTGCTTCTTTTTCCCAAACCTTTTTCTGATATCGTGAGCAACGTATCCTCACGCTTGACAACGACCATTCCAATAACGGCATCATCTTTTCTTAATGTAATACCTTTTACACCGGCCGCTGCCCGACCCATCTGCCTTACCTCCCGCTCATTAAATCTGATTGAATAGCCGCCATGGGTAACCAGGATTATATCATTGTTGCCGCTTGATACACTGGCTTCGATAAGCGTATCATTTTCACGGATATTTACCGCTACAATACCCCCTCTTCTCGGGCGGCTAAATGCAATCAGTTCTGTTTTTTTGATTATACCTTGGCGGGTGGCAACAATTATATTTCCGCCTTCATCAAAATTTTTTACGGAGACAAAGGTTTGTATATTTTCACCTTTTTCTATATCAATGAGATTAACAATCGGCCGCCCACGTGAAGCTTTCCCAGCTTGCGGAATTTCATGGACCTTCAGCCAGTAACATCGTCCTTTATCGGTAAAGAACAGGATATACTGGTGGGTACTGGCAATAAACATATGCTCGATAAAATCTTCTTCGCGTGTTGTGGCGCCGGTAGATCCACGTCCACCACGGTTCTGCCTTCGATAACCGCTTACCGGAAACCTCTTTATGAATCCCCGGTGTGAAATGGTGATGACCATATCTTCTTCGGCAATCATATCCTCCAGGGTCAATTCTTCATAATTACGAATGATTTCTGTTCGTCGGTCATCCCCATACCGGTCTTTTACTTCGGTTAATTCATCTTTTATGATTTGCATACGAAGTGCCCGGTTATCAAGAATACCCTTTAATTTTTCAATGAGCTGTAAAACTTCGCGATATTCATCTTCAATTTTTTGACGCTCCAAACCGGTAAGTCTCTGCAAACGCATGTCCAGAATAGCCTTGGCCTGGATCTCTGATAATTTGAACTTTTTCATCAGGCCTTCCTTCGCAAATTCCGGATCTTTCGATTTTTTAATCAGCTCGATTATTTCATCGATGTTGTCAATCGCAATTTTTAAACCTTCAAGGATATGAGCACGCTTCTCTGCTTCCTCCAGATCAAATCGGGTACGTCTTACGACGATATTATGTCTGTGATCGATAAAATGCTGTAAAATCTCTTTTAAATTGATGATTTTTGGCTGTCCATCCACTAATGCCAACATAATAATTCCAAATGTGGTCTGCATTTGACTGTGCTTGAATAGTGAATTCAGTATGGAATTTGGATTAACATCACGTTTCAAATCTATTACTATCCGCATTCCGTCACGATCCGATTCATCTCTCAGATCCGAGATGCCTTCTATTTTTTTGGTCTGGACAAGATCAGCAATTTTTTCGATCAGATTGGTTTTATTAACCTGATATGGTATTTCGGTAATAATTATGTTTTCTTTGCCATTGCGGTTGACCTCTATGTTAGCCCGGGCTCTTACTACTACCCTGCCCCGGCCGGTCAGATAGGCATCTTTTATTCCTTCGGCCCCAAAAATAATTCCTGCTGTGGGAAAGTCCGGCCCCTTTACATATTTTAATAGATCCGCTATTTCAATATCGGGATTATCGATTAAAGCATGCACGCCATCAACCACTTCCCGCAGGTTATGGGGGGGGATATTGGTTGCCATTCCGACGGCTATTCCAGATGATCCGTTAATTAGCAGATTAGGAACAGTTGCTGGCAAAACAGATGGCTCTTCAAGTGTTTCATCGAAATTCGGTAAAAAAATCACCGTATTTTTATCTATATCCCGTAACATTTCTTCTGAAATACGTGCCATACGTGCTTCTGTGTAGCGCATGGCTGCCGGGGAATCACCGTCAATTGAACCAAAATTCCCCTGTCCGTCAAGCAAAGGATATCGTAATGAGAAATCCTGAATCATGCGTACCATAGTATCATAGACGGCGGAATCACCATGTGGATGATATTTTCCCAGTACTTCACCAACAATACGAGCGCTTTTCTTATACGGACGATTGTAGCTCAATCCTAATCCACGCATGCCAAACAATATCCTGCGGTGAACGGGTTTAAGTCCATCACGCACATCCGGAAGCGCTCTTGCTACAATTACAGACATTGAATAATCGAGATAGGAGCTGCGCATCTCGTCTTCGATAAGTGTTGGTACTATTTTCTCTCCGATTGCCATTGATAAATCCTACCTTAAATATCCAAATTCTTTACGTATTTTGCATTGGTTTCTATGAACTGGCGCCTGGGTTCCACATCATCACCCATCAACGTGGAAAAAATATGATCGGCTTCAGCAGCGTTGTCGAGCGAAACCTGTAATATGGTTCTTTTTTCCGGATCCATAGTCGTCGACCATAATTGCTCTGGATTCATTTCTCCCAAACCTTTATACCGCTGTAAATCAACATTGCCGGCCCCGTTCAAACGGCTTAATATTTTAGTTTTATCCTCTTCATCATACGCATAATATTCTGCTGATTTATGCTTGATCTTATAGAGCGGTGGCTGAGCGATATATATTTTGCCATAATCGAATAGTTCACGCATATAACGGTAGAAGAATGTTAACAGAAGTGTCCGTATATGCGATCCATCTACATCCGCATCGGTCATAATAATAATTTTTCCGTATCGTAATTTTTCAAGATTGAATTCATCATCACCAATACCGGTCCCAAGAGCTGTGACAATCGTTTTTATTTCATCATTTGACAAAATTTTATCGAACCGGGCTTTCTCGACATTCAGAATTTTACCTTTTAAAGGCAATATGGCCTGAAACCGGCGGTCTCTTCCTTGTTTTGCTGATCCGCCGGCGGAATCCCCCTCAACCAGGTATATTTCGCAATGTTCGGGATCATCAATTGAGCAATCGGCAAGCTTGCCAGGTAGGCTCCCGCTTTCGAGTGCAGATTTTCTCCTGGTCAGATCACGGGCCTTACGAGCTGCTTCACGCGCACGGGCGGCACTTTTTGTTTTCTCGATAATCGCCTTTGCGATAGACGGATTTTCTTCAAGAAATTCAAAGAGCTTATCGTTAACAACTGTTTCTATAATTCCTTTTATCTCAGAATTTCCAAGCTTTGTTTTAGTTTGCCCTTCAAATTGTGGTTCAGGAACTTTGACACTTATTATGGCAGTCAATCCTTCACGTGTGTCTTCTCCCTGCAAATTAATCTTATCGTTCGGTTTGATAAGATTGTTCCTTAAGGCATAATTATTTAGTGTTCTCGTCAAGGCGGATTTAAATCCGGAAAGGTGTGTACCGCCTTCAATTGTGTTTACATTATTACAGTAGGTCAAAATATTTTCGGTAAAAGTGTTATTATATTGCAAAGCGATTTCCACCGGCGTATCGATATCGATTTTCTCTATGTATATCGGCTTTTTGTGAATAGGATTTCTTGCTTCATCAAGATAATTAACAAATTCAATCAGGCCGCCTTTATAAAGAAATTCATCTTGCTGATTTTCCCGCTCATCATTCAGAGTGATTTTTAATCCTTTATTAAGAAACGCCAGTTCACGCAATCTCTGGGCAAGTGTATCATAACTATATTTAACCTTGGTAAAAATCTGACTGTCGGCTAAAAAGCGAACTTTAGTTCCTGTTTTTTTTGCTTTTCCGGTTATTTTTAATGGAGCAACCACCTCACCCCTTTTATATTCCTGAAAATAGATTTTATCATCCCGGTAAATTTCAATCACACACCATTCGGATAATGCATTTACCACTGATGCACCTACCCCGTGTAACCCTCCCGAAACTTTATATGAATTTTTATCAAACTTTCCACCGGCGTGTAACATTGTCATTATTACTTCGACTGCCGGTTTTTTTTCAATCGGATGCAAATCTACAGGAACACCACGGCCATTATCTTCTACCGTAATAACTTCATCTTTTTCAATAACAACCTTTATAAAGCTCGCATAACCTGCAAGTGCTTCATCCACGCTGTTATCAACTATTTCATATACGAGATGGTGCAATCCTCTTGCGGTCGTATCCCCAATATACATTGACGGCCGTTTTCTTACTGCCTCAAGGCCTTTAAGTACCTGAATATTTAGTGCCGTGTATTTATCGTTGGGTGACATTTATGATTCCTTATCTAAAAAAATGATCTTTTGTAATTTGAAATAACCTGTATTTTTTTTCACTAAATTTACCAATTGATCATGATTACTCGCAAGTTCGTCCCGCCATGCTTTATTCCTTACCACTAAAAATAACGTCGTTTCTTCCACCCGATAAGGTCTGCATTGTCTGGCCAACGCCTGACCCATAAGATTTTCCCACTCATCCTTAAGACGATTCTCCAACACTATTTTTTCAAGATCAAACTCTCGTAATAGCCGGCCGATAACATCTTTTACCGTGTCAGCCATAACCAACCTGCCCATTTTTTACGATATACTTTTTTCCCCTGCCTGGAAAGTTCTCCTGTGTCGTCGTTATGAAAGACTGACCGATTCCATCTAATACGTTTACCAGAGCCTTTATCCGATAGTGATCCAATTCACTGAAGATATCATCTAGCAACAATATTGGTTTTATTTCCCTAGAGATGGTATGGTATTCCCATTCTGAAAGTTTGAGTGCCATAACAAGCGTTTTATTTTCTCCCTGTGAACCATAGTCTTTAAAAGATTTACCGCCTTTAAAAAAGGCAAGATCATCCCGATGAGGACCGATCAACGTAGTAGCACGAAATTTTTCTAAATCTCTTATATTTCTTAATTGATCATAGAATTGATTCATTATGTTTTCCTCATTGACATCAATTCTACATATATATCGTACATTTATTACTTCGGGCTCTTTAATAAATTTATTGTACTGGCGATGCAGATTTTCATTAAGAAAGTCCGCAAGTTCTTTACGTTTTTTAATAATGGCACTTCCATGTTCAACCAGCTTATCATCCCATATTTCAAGTTCTTTCCTTAGATTTCGTTTTTCTATCTGTGACAGGAGGGCATTACGCTGCATAAGCGTGCGGCGATATTTTTTCAAATGATCAAGATATACAGGACTTATCTGAGAGAGAAGAATATCTATAAATCGTCTTCTTTCTACTGGACTTCCCAAAGTCAATTTGAGATCGTTCAATGTCAGCAGTACACATGGAACAGTACCTATATATTCACTGTATCTGGTTATTTGTTTTTCATCAAAAAATATATGTTTGCCTTTATCCGGAGCGTAGAATACCCTTACAGTTGATGTGTCACCTGTATCCTTTTTATACAATGTACATATATTGAAATATTCTTTATCATATTGGATTGTTTGTTGATCATTATTGGTACGGAAACTTCTTGTAAGAGCAGAATAGTATAATGATTCAAGTATACTTGTTTTTCCCTGACCATTCATCCCGGTAATGATGTTTATGCTGTCGGAAAAATTAATTGTGGCCTGCGAAAACATACGGAAATTTTCCAGTTTCAGTTCCCGCAAGATCATTTTTCAGCTACTTAATCTCACCGGCATTACAAGCATGAGTAATTCTTCATTATCCTTTTGAACATCGGGAAAGACAAGTCCTGGTCCATCAGGTGTTTCAAATAAAAATCGTATACTGCCCGTATCAAGATGTCTTAAAATTTCCAATAAGTAATTTGCGTTATAAGCAATATCTAATTCTGGGGCAGTATATTGACAACTGATCGTTTCATGTGCTTCTCCGCCAAAATCAATGTCCTGCGCAAAAATGTTCATCTTATTATCGTTAAAATTAAGTTTTACCTGATAACTTAGTGGATTTGAAAAAAGAGAAACACGCTTAATTGAAGCAATAAATTCTTCCCTTTGTATAATTAAATCTTTGGTATTATTTTCAGGAATTACCCGTTCATAATCGGGATATGGTTCGCTTATAATACGCGAATATATGAGTGTGTCCTTGAATTTAAAAAGTATATGATTTTTTCCGAAAACTATTTCCTGTTTTCCTTTATCTTCAAGATTTCTAGCAACAAGATTTAATGCACGGGTTGGTATAACCAGTTCCCTTTGCATACTTGGAGACGAAAAGTCTTTATTCGTTATTTTTACCAAACGATGCCCATCAGTTGCAACCATTCTTATTTGATCAGATAAAATCTGGCAAAATACACCTGTAAGGGCAGGACGCAAATTATCATTTGAGCATGCAAATATGGTTTTTTCTATCATTCTTTTAAAATACTTATTTTGTATTTCAACTTTTTCTTCTATTTCAAGTGTGGGAATGCTGGGAAAATCATTGATATTTTGACCAGCTATCTTATACTGACCGAACGACGAGTCCAGATTTATTTTGGAATTATTATTTGATTTGAGCGATAAATCCGTATTAGGCATTTCGCGTAAAATATCTGCCAGCAATTTACCCGGCAAGACGACCGAACCTTCTTCTGAAATTTCACATTCACACCATGCAATCTGTGTTATTTCAAGATCCGTCGCTACTATCTTTAATTTTTTCTCTTCCGTTTTTAGTAATACATTATAGAGTATTTCAATCGTCGTTTTATTCGGAATGACCGTGATAACTTTTTGTAAAGCTTTGAACAAATTATCACGACTTATAACGATATTCATCATACCTCCAAGCAGTTATTAAAAACTCAAGTTACTCAATAAATGAAATTAGTTCAAGATGTATTTATCGTACATAAATAATTGAAATATAATATACTTGTAGTAGTTATTATAGATATTATTGTGAATAAGTTAATAAGTTATCTAAACTATACTATTATTTGTATATATACATAGTTATAAAAACTAATAACTCTGAAAAAATTGTGAATATATTGTGGTAATAAAAAAAAATATATATAGAATTTTTTTTTACAAAGAGATACTAATATAAAATAAAGTATTTATTAACAATCATGAATACTAGATTAAAAACGGTTACTAATTTGCATCTTGAAATGGTAAATATTAATATATAAGTCTTTAATTTTTATAATTATTGTGATTTAATGGAGTGCATATGAAAAGAACATTTCAACCGAGTAATCGAAAACGAAAAAATAAACATGGCTTTCGTGAACGTATGCGCACAAAAAATGGAAGAAATGTTTTGAGCAGGAGAAGAACAAAAGGGCGAAAGAAACTGACTATAAGTGATGAGTTCGTTCGTTCGGCATAACGTACAGATTATAAAAAAGAGAAATGAAATAAGGCATATATTGCGGCATGGCCATAAAATAAAAGGTCGTTATGGTAATTTTTATTTCTACAATGGTCATCATGATGGAAAAAAAATAGCCGTCTTAATAAAAAAGTATGTTGGCAACGCCGTACAACGAAACTATCGAAAAAGAATAGTGCGTGAATGTATAAAAAAAAATTTGCATATTTTGAATAAGTATAATGAAGTCGTTTTTTTATTCAATTATAAAGGTGAAATAAATTATCAGCAGTTATCTGAAGAATTCAGTAACATTTTTATTTTAAAATGAAAATATTCTTTCTGCACCTGATAAAACTATATCAAAAAGTTGTCTCGCCTATGTTTCCCCCACATTGCCGATTTCATCCAACCTGTTCTGAATACAGCTACCAGGCAATTGAAAAATACGGTTTTGTTAAAGGATTTTGGCTGTCTATTGTCAGAATCGGCAAATGTCACCCGTTCCATACCGGTGGCTATGATCCTGTTAACTAAAGTATTATGAAGGAGTTATGGATAAAAAATCTTTTTTAGCTATAGGTATTATTACGGTAATCATTTTACTTTTACCGTCATACTATCAGTGGATCAATGATCAACCAGAGCAGAGTTATAAACCTGACACAACATTTTCAGAAGAAAAAAATCAAGCAGATATAATTGAGCCTGCCCCGCTTGACAGTGTAATTAGTTCTGATAGAAAGCCTGAAGCAGTAACGGCAGCGGACGAGCAGAAATTAATTGTCCAACAGAAAATATCAGAAGAAAATATATTTGTTGAGACACCATATATCTCAGCGATTATTTCAAATCGTGGTGGGGGTAAAATAGTATCATGGCATTTAAAAAAGTATAAGAAGGGGGAAAATGGTTTCGTTCAAATTGTAAACGAACAAATGCAAAATGGCCCCACTATCCGCTTCATTACTGTTGATGGCATTTATCTGGATCTGAATGATTATATATTCGAGCTAAAGGACGTAAAGAAGCAAACTATAAATTTGCAGGAAAATGACAAAATCACGCTATCCTATGATCTTAATATTAAAGATTCAAAAATAGTAAAAAAAGTTACCTTGTTTGGTGATCGTTATCATATTGATGTTGACATTACCATCGAAAACAGCCAGCAATTGATTCTCAATAATGATTATGAAATTGGATGGGAAAATGGCCTGCCCTCAAATGAGCAGAATATAGTTGATGATTATTCTTACAGCGACGCATATGCCAGCATGGGTGGTGAAATTGAAACATTTAGTATCGATTCTGAAGATCCGGTTGAAGATAAAACGTACAATGGGAAAACAGATTGGATTGGTGTCAGAACAAAATATTTTTTGTCAGCAATCATACCAAAAGATGTTAACACCACGGGAATTACATTTTCAGGAGAAGGAATCAAATCCGGAGAAGCGGTTATAAAAAAATACGATCCCAGGATAAATGTAAATTATAACAATTCTGGAATGGACCGTTACCAAATCTATATGGGTCCTCTCGATCACGCGGTTTTAAAATCGTATGAATCGGGTATTGATGATATAATAATGCGCCACGGCTGGTATGAAAAAGCCTTTCGGTCAATCAGTTTGCCGATATTATCACTGCTTAAATTTTTCTATATGTTTATACCAAATTATGGTGTGGTAATCATTGTTTTTTCAATATTGGTAAAAATTGTGGTATATCCACTGACGAAAAAAAGTTATAAATCAATGAAGGAAATGAGCAGGGTGCAACCGCTGTTGGCCGAGTTGCGTGAAAAATACAAAAGTGATCCGCAGAGACTCAATAAGGAGACGATGAAATTATACAAGGAGCATGGTATCAATCCACTCGGTGGATGCTTACCGATGTTACTTCAATTACCCTTGTTAGGCGCATTGTTTATTGTATTCAGATCGACCATACAGCTGCGCGGAGCATCCTTTATTCCAGGGTGGATCAATGATCTCTCACGACCGGATACGTTGTTCACACTGCCTTTCAGCCTGCCATTATATGGTGATCAGTTCAATCTGTTGCCGATTTTGATGGCAGGTTCTATGATTCTGCAATCAAAAATGACTATGCAGGATCCCAAGCAAAAAGCAATGGTATATATCATGCCAATTTTTATGCTGTTACTTTTTAACCAGTTTCCGTCCGGTTTAAATCTCTACTATACACTTTTTAATGTATTAACCATCATTCAGCAGAAGGTAACCGACAATAAGGGTGCCTTGGAAGCAGTGCCAGCCGGCGGCGGCAAACCGAAAAAGAAAAAGTAAAAAATTTAAGCCCCCGCCGGGGGCTTTTTTTTATGACTAAACTTACAGATTTTGGACAAACAATTATTGCGCTGGCAACCGCATTGGGTACAGGCAGTATTGCGGTTGTCAGGCTGAGCGGAAAAGAGGCGCGGCATATTGTAAACCAAAATTTTGTCGGGACGGATATTACCCGGGCAAAACCCAATACAATTCATTATGGATCTATCGTTGATGATCGGATAGTAATCGATGAAGTGTTGGTGTCCATTTTCCAGGAACCGAATTCCTATACAGGCGAGAATGTGGTGGAAATATCATGTCATGCGAATCCGATTATTATTGACCGGATTATAAGTAGGATGATCAGATCGGGGGCATCACACGCAAAACCGGGTGAATTTACCTTACGTGCTTTTATAAATGGTAAAATAGATTTAGCACAAGCGGAAGCAGTTGCCAGTCTCATTTCGGCAAAGTCAGCGTCCGGACTATCCCAGGCGATAAATCAATTGCAGGGAGGGTTGTCGGATAAAATAAACCGGTTGCGCATGACAATTGTCGACCTGGTTTCATTGATGGAAATCGATCTTGATTTTTCAGAAGAGAACATTGAAATCGCGGCACCAGAAAAATTAGTGGAGGATTTTCAGGATTTAATATCCGAAACGAACCATTTGATTGAAAGTTATAATTACGCCAAGCTGTTTGATGGCTCACTAAAAATAGCACTTATCGGACCGCCAAATGCGGGTAAATCAACTTTGCTCAACAGCTTTTTAGGTGAGGAGCGTGCTATTACCAGCGAAAGACCGGGCACAACCCGGGATACAATTCATGAAAATATTCTGATTGACAACACATGGATCAAGCTGGTTGACACCGCCGGCTTGAGAGATACCCGGAATCGCCTTGAATTAGAGGGGATAAATCGCGCCCATGCACAGGTATCAGAATCAGATCTCGTCCTGTACGTGGTTGATCTTACCGCAACTTTCTCCGCACGGGAAAAACAGTATATTCAAAACACGCTTAACGGTATCAAACAAAATATAATTGTTGTCGGAAATAAAATAGATATAGCAACGAATAAACATACATTGTCATTCATAACTAGCCTTGGCTTTCCCGTGGCTGAAATTTCGGCCCGGAACAAAACCGGCTTGACACAACTGAAAAAACAAATTATGGATATTATTGCAAGTGGATTTGAAACATTTAAGGATGAAACAGTAATTACGAGTTTGCGACACCGTGATATATTAAGCCGGGTCAAAGAAAATTTATACCGCGCCAAGAAAATGGTCGAAAACAATACCGGATTTGAATGTATTGCCATCGATCTCCGGGCGGCCCTTGATCATTTGGGGGAGATTACCGGCGAAACAGTTGCAGATGACATATTGAATCGTATATTTTCAGGATTTTGTATTGGGAAATAATGTTTCACGTGGAACATGCTATGTCTTTGGTTGATTTTGACATTGTTGTTGTTGGCGGCGGGCATGCCGGCATAGAGGCCGCATCGGCATCCGCCAGAATGGGCCAGCGCACAGCCTTAATTACCATGGATCCGGAAAAAATTGGTCTGATGTCCTGCAATCCGGCGATTGGCGGGCTGGCCAAGGGACAACTGGTACGTGAAATAGATGCACTGGGTGGCGAGATGGGACGCATTATTGATATCGCCGGTATTCATTTTAAGATGCTTAATAAGTCAAAAGGTCCTGCCGTATGGTCGCCGCGCGCGCAAGCTGATCGTAAATTGTATGCCCGGGTTGCCCGTGAACGACTTTCTCATCTGGTAAACCTGAAAATCATAAGGGGGCAGGTAAATGGGCTTGTTTATACACGCGATCGTATTTGCGGTGTGCGTCTGGATGATGGCCGGGAAATAGTGTCATCTGTAGTAATCATTACCACCGGCACGTTTTTAAATGGAGTGATCCATATCGGTCTGAGTCAGATGCGGTCAGGCAGAGCGGGCGAGAAGCCGGCCACCGGTATCACGGAAGCCCTCATAGAAAATGGATTTAAATCGGGCAGGCTAAAAACCGGAACCCCGCCCAGACTGCATCGGGACAGTATTGATTTCAACCAATTTGAAACACAGGAGCCGGATATACCACCCAAACCTTTCTCTTTCGCCACCGGTGAAATAAAGCGCCACCAGGTGAATTGTCATATCGCTTATACAAATTCTAAAACCCATCATGCGCTGCAGGAAGGATTTAATGAATCCCCATTGTTTACCGGACGCATTCGTGCCACAGGACCCCGGTACTGCCCATCGATCGAAGACAAAATTCACCGTTTTTCTGATAAACCCAGGCATCAGCTGTTTCTCGAGCCAGAAGGATATAGTGATCCGGAAATCTATCTGAATGGATTTTCCACAAGTCTGCCCGAACGCGTTCAGATTAAGGCGATCCATACAGTTAGAGGACTTGAAAAAGCCGAAATAGTTCGTCTGGGATATGCGGTCGAGTATGATTTTTTCCCTCCCCATCAGCTGCACTTTACGCTTGAAACAAAACGGATTCAGAACCTTTATCTTGCCGGGCAGATATGCGGAACATCCGGCTATGAAGAAGCCGCCGCACAGGGGCTTGTCGCGGGAATAAATGCGGCATTAAAACTCAGAAATGATCCGCCTTTCCACCTGGACCGTTCGGAGGCCTATATTGGAGTAATGATCGATGACCTGATCAACAAAAGCACGCTCGAACCTTACCGGATGTTTACGTCACGGGCAGAATTCCGTTTGCAGTTAAGGCAGGATAATGCCGATCTCAGGCTGGCAGATCGGGGTAAACAGTTAGATTTACTCGAATCCCCTGTATATGATAAAATATTACAAAAAAGGCAGCATATAGCGGAACTGGAAAAGATTGTCCAAGAACGGAAGATAAAGCCGGCAGAATTCAATAAAAAGTATGCTGGGAAAAGCACCAATATAAAGCAGCCCGCCACTCTGTTTAATCTTTTAAAAAGACCTGAGGTCCATTTAAAAGACCTATTATATAAACCGGATGATCATGATTTTATGCCTGCAGCTATCGATGAAGTTGAATTTAATGCGAAATATGAAGGATATATCAGCCGCAATCGGGATATGATCAACCGTTTTAAACAATATGAGGCAAAAAACATACCCGCCGATTTTGATTATCGGACAATTAAGGCGCTTTCCGCTGAAGCGATCGAAAAATTGGTCAATATAAGACCGGTAAGCCTTGGCCAGGCATCACGAATTTCAGGGGTTACGCCTGCAGATCTCTCTATATTGCTGATTCATTTGGAACGGCGGAAGTATCAAAAATCAAAGGTTTCACGTGAAACATTCTCTGTCTCTTGACCAGGTATTGAATTTTATTCAGAAGACAGGTATGACCCTCGGTCCCGATGAGCGCAAAAAGTTGTTACAATATGCCCAGCTTATCCGATTGTGGGTGAAAAGACAAAACCTTATATCTTATGGTGACCAACAGCATCTGTTTGAACGTCATTTCCTGCCGGGTTTTTTTATTGCATCTCAGCTTGAGCCAACAGCCGATACCCGATTAATAGATATCGGTTCCGGCTCGGGATTTCTTCCCGTGATACTGAAGATCATCCATCCAGGATGGCATGTAACGGCAATTGATTCATCTAGAAAAAAATGTTTATTTTTAACGGAAATCAATGAATCGTTGAAACTCGGTCTACAAGTGGTACATCAGCGCATGGAGACATTTCGTACTGATCGGGCAAACTATTTTGATTATGCCACGAGTAGGGGGGTGACGAATCTGTCGGAATTGTGGAATTGGGCGCGGTCAGTCCTGAAAAGAACAGGTCGGCTGTGGGTGCTTAAAGGCGGCGATATCAGTCAGGAAATCGCCGTGCTGCATACAGGCGGTGTGAAAACCAAGATACACACTGCAGATATATCATGGGCGCAATTTTCCGCTTATTTAAGGGGGAAGTTTCTGGTTGAGATGGAGATAGAAAATGGCTGAAAATAAAGTCTTTCAAGAGCTGGCCGGCCTCGTGACCGAAAGTAGAAATCCGGATAGTTTTGATGTCGATATCATGAGCACCGAAGAAATTGTTCGTTTGATAAACAGGGAGGACCAAAAAGTAGCCAAAGCTGTCGAACGAGAAATCCCTTATATCATTCAGGCCGTCGATATCATTGCGCATGCGTTTAAAAACGGGGGACGTCTAATATATGTCGGCGCCGGAACATCAGGTAGATTGGGTGTTCTGGATGCTTCAGAATGCCCGCCTACATTTGGATCTGATCCGGATATGGTCCAGGGAATTATTGCCGGCGGATATGAAGCCCTGGTACGGGCCCAGGAAGGCAGTGAGGATAAATATAATATGGGTGTTGCTGATTTACTCGCCAAAAATATTTCTGCCAAAGATGTTGTATGTGGTATCGCTGCCAGTTTACGCACCCCTTATGTAATAGGTGCACTCGAAGAAGCGGGGCGCATTGGTGCGAAGACAATCTTCGTCATTTGCAATCCCCGTGAACAGCTGAATATCAAAGTTGATGTTGCGATCTGTCCAGTGCCTGGCCCGGAAGTAATTATGGGATCAACGAGAATGAAATCAGGTACCGCACAAAAGATCATCCTGAATATGCTTACAACAACGGCCATGATAAAAATTGGCAAGGTATATGAGAACATGATGATTGATCTACAGCAAAACAGCCAGAAGTTAATTGAGCGTTCCAAGAAAATAATCATGATGGCGACAAACGTAAATTATGACGAAGCTGCAAATCTTTTGGAAAAAGCCGGCGGTCATGTCAAATCGGCAATACTTATTGGGCTAACCGGCCTGTCTCTAGCCGACGCCCGCCAGTTACTGGAAAAGCATGATGGATTTATTAAACATGCCCTCCTGACTTGGCAAGACAAAAAGTGATGTTTCTATAACATATTGTTTATATTGAGTATAACTTAAGCATAATGATTGGGTGGTCGGATGAAAAAATTCTTTAAATCAAGCTGGATGGAAACTGACACGGAGCAACTTGATCCTAAATTGTCTCAACGCGTGTTCACGACCAACAATGTAATGGTGGTACATTATATTTATGAACCGGGCTTGGAATTCGAGCAGCATTCACATCCCCAGGAGCAAGTTACCATTGTGCAGACAGGGCATCTGCTAATTCGAATCGAAGGGGAAGAAGTGGAATTAAAAAAAGGCGATGTTTGTTTTATCGCACCCAATGTCCCGCATTCGACAACGGTCGTCGGTGATGAGCAGGTGGAGTCAATAAGTATTTTCTCACCGGTGGCGGAACGGGTCGTTATTGAAAGATAATGATCATTAAAACTTCCTCTACCTATCGTAGACAGAGGTTCTTTTCCCGAAGACATGTTTTAAGTGAGTGTAAAACCTGTGGTTTTCTGCTAATATTATGAAAGGCGGCATTCAGTTTTCTCCGGATGCAATGATGATGTGATATGTTAACTAAACTTTTCCGCATATAATATTTTAGATTCAGAAAGCGATCAATGCAAAATCGGATCATACCGGGATGCGAACCCCAATACCTGAAAGGTGGAGAAAAAGGGTGTCTGCTGCTGCATGGTTTTACCAGTTCCCCCTTTGAAATGCGCGATCTTGGAGTACTTCTGAATCATGAAGATTTTACTGTTCATATCCCTCTGCTTCCAGGGCACGGTACCAGTCCTGCAAATCTGAGAAAAAATAATTGGTATGATTGGTTCGAAACGGCAAAAAATGAATTATTCCAATTACGAAAAAGATGCAAAAAAGTATATGTAATCGGTTTATCAATGGGCGGAACCCTGGCACTGCACCTCGCGGCGCATTATGAGATAAACGGCGTTGCTGCACTCGCTCCGGGTTTGTATCTCAAAAATAGGTTTGCCATATTCTCGCATTTTCTAAAGCCTTTCATACGCTACTCCCGTAAATATTCAGGACCGGATATCAAGGCGGATGTAAAAACCTTAACGTATTCAAAAATATCAGTTCGTGCCATATCGGAATTATTAAAAATGTTCAAACATGTCAAGCAGGATTTAAAGGATATATATACTCCATTATTGATAATCTATGCCAGAGATGATCATGTCATCAACGGTAAAAGTGCAAAAACGATTTACAAAAATGTTTCTTCACAGAATAAACGGATACTTGAATTAACTAATTCTTATCATATCGTTACCCTCGATCATGAAAAGGAGACTGTTTTTACAGAAATATCCTCCTTTTTAAAATCATTATCCTGATCAAATCTGCAGGAAGTATTCCTTTGAGACCATTCCCGTGGTACAGTGCAGGGGGCTTGATTGAATTCGTAAAATTAGTTAAATTATAATGTTACACTTAATATACAGAGATGATATTGTACATATTCTTTTCAGGCATTGGAAGCGGTAAGTGAATTTAGGGGAACCTATGAACCAGTATAAAATATGGTATTTGTCGTCAGAAGTGTCACCTTTTGCTAAAACTGGTGGGTTGGGAGACGTAACCGGTGCTTTACCCAAATCTCTCAAAGCAAAAAATCAGGAAATCCGTGTCATAATGCCGAAATATAAAATGATTAACGAGCGCAAGTATATTTTACGCGAAGTTATTCGTTTAAAAGATATACCGGTTACAATCAACGGCGATACTAAAACCGTAAATGTTAAATCTGCTTTTTTACCTGACAGCAAGGTGCAGATATATTTTGTCGATATCCCAGATCTGTTTGGGCGGAATGGTCTTTATGCTGATAATAACACGGGCAAGGATTATGAGGACAACGCTCAGCGCTTTGCCTTTTTTTGTCGCGGTGCACTCGAAACTTTGAAAATTCTTTCCTGGCGTCCGGACATCATTCATTGTAATGACTGGCAGACAGCTTTTATACCAATTTATCTGAAAACATTTTACAAAAATGATGAATTTCTTCATGGAATCAAAACCATTTTTACAATACATAATTTTTCCTATCAGGGGATTTTCAATCGAAACCTTGCTTCCACTCTGGATATTGATGATAACTTGCTCGAGAAAGAAGGTCCGTTGGAATTGAACGGGAATCTGAACCTGATGAAGGGCGCGCTCCATTATTCTGATTGGATAAATACGGTTTCTGAGACATATGCACAAGAGATAAGTACGGATAATAAGTTCGGTTATGGGCTGGAAAAAGTGCTACAGGGAAAGAAGAAAAATTTTTCAGGTATTGTTAATGGTGTGGATTATAATGTCTGGTCGCCAGATATTGATCGCTTTATTCCGTTCCGATATTCCAGCGAAGATCTGTCTGGTAAGCGACAGAACAAGCAGGCATTGTTAGCAAGGGTTAATCTCAAAGATACTGAGAATCGGCCTGTGATCGGTATGATTGCCAGAATAGTAGAGCAAAAAGGGTTTAAATTGTTGGTTGAATGTCTGGATGAACTTTTACAGGAAGATTTACAATTAGTTATTTTGGGAAAAGGACAGATAGAGCTTGAAAATAAACTATTTGAATATCAGAAAAAATATCCTGATAAAATAAGTTTGAATACCGCATTTGATGAAACCCTTGCACATATGGTAGAAGCCGGCGCTGATATGTTTTTAATGCCATCTTCATATGAACCATGTGGTATGAATCAATTATATAGCTTGCGTTACGGTACCATTCCGATAGTGTATAAAACAGGTGGTCTAGCCGATACGATAGAGGAAATAGATCTTGAGAAAAACTCGGGTAATGGGATTATATTTGAAAAATATACCTCCAAAGAACTGACCAAAGCGATCAAGCGTGCAATTCGCCTATATAAAAAACAAGAGTACTGGCTTGATATCTTGAAACGGATAATGGCCGAAGACCACTCTTGGGATTCCTCCACGGAAAAATACCTGGAAGTGTATACGACCATGCTGAATGGCTAAACATACCTGCCTTTTTATTCATTCAGTATATTCAACCGGAAGACGCTTCATTATCTCCATCAATATGAACTAAATCCAGAAATACGAGTAAAATGGAGAAGTCGTCGATGTTACACAATAAGGCCATTTTTCTCGATAGAGATGGAACAATTAATGAAGAAATGGGATACATTAACCATGTTGAGCGGTTTAAGGTTTTTGATTTTGTTCCGGAAAGTATTCGTATTTTCAAAAAACTCGGATTCAAAATAATTGTCGTCACTAATCAGTCAGGAATTGCCAGAGGATATTTTTCTGAATCGTTATTAAACGAGATACACAATAAGCTTCTTGCGCAGATGGATAATAAGCATGCGTCGATTGATGATATCTTTTATTGCCCCCACCATCCAACTGAAGGTCGGCTCCCCTACAGAATGGATTGTGAATGCCGAAAACCAAAACCGGGTATGATTTTAAAGGCAGCTGAAAAGTGGCAGCTGGATCTGACCCAATCATTTATGATCAGCGACCGTTATAAGGATATTCTATTTGCCGAGAAATTAAAGATTAGAACTGCGCTGGTTTTAACCGGCTATGGACTGGGAGAGTATACATATAAAAGGGGTGAATGGTTGTACCGACCTGAATTCATTGGAGATAATCTTTTGGATGTGGCGCGACAGATCCGGAATTTTTGCAAGCAGCCATAGGCTCGTTGACAAAAAAGTGCGAAAAATTTAAATTTTATGTTTTAGCGATCGGTCTATATTTATGAAAATTAATAGTGTGCTACTGGTGGTAGCGGGAATATTTGCTGTTTCAGCATGCGAAGAAGCAAATCCGATTAGAGACGAAGGTAAAGATATTCTGAACTCTTATGGCCAAATGCAGAGTGATACGCTCTATTCGATTGCAGATACATTTATGGTTGCCGGAAAGGTGAGTACCGGAAGCAGTACAAAACTACTGCTTGGTAATAATCAGGGATATGAAGGCCGGTTTTTGGTAAAATTTACTTCAATCCCCGCCGACACAATACAAGTTGATTCGCTGAAAATCATCGTATCCGCTCCAAGTATCTTTGGCAATGATATGAATCTTATCACAGGGAAAGTATATCGTGTTACCAATTCCTGGAACGAGGCTGTTAATTCAGACCCCGCATGGGATTATCGAATGAATATAGATATGTCGGCAGAAACATCCTCCGCCTTTGAGTTCGCATCGCTGGATACCACAAGTTATACAGATTACGAGGTTATATTGCCTCCGGTACTGGCTGATGTCTGGCGGGATACTACGACCGGCGATCAGAACCATGGTTTGCTGTTTGATTTTGAACAGGCAGATCATATCATTGAATTTAGCTCACGCGAGGGATTCTTTTCCAGCAGGAGGCCCCGTCTTGTCTACACATATCAGGATGAAATTAATGATTCGACCATTCATGATACTGTATATTCATCGCTGGATGCCTCTTTGGTCGAATACTCCGGTGTCTTCGATGAGAATAAGATTTATGTTTCTTCAGGTTATATAACAAATGCCTTTTTCGAATTTGATTTTGACAGTATTCCCGAAAATGCCTATATGGTTTCGGTAGAGTTTCGTTTTACTGAAGACACTCTTACTTCATTGAAAAATTTAAACCGTTCTACGGAGATATATTTAAGAAACGTGATAACCGATTACGGGGAATTGCCAAGATATCAAATTGATTCGACATTCACCCAGAACATAAATCACAGTGTTGTTCTGACAGAATCCACCCCCCATGTTTTAAGTCTTCGTGATACCCGCAGGGCAGCCGTTTCCAGATCATTCATTCAGGACATTATCAATCAGTTCATGGTTCATGGCTCGTTTTATCTGCAATATGTAAATCCAGGAGATGATATTTCTGTGTATGCGATAACTGGTACAAAGATGGCAAGCAGTATATCATCGAGGCCGCATATTATTCTAGAATATTATCTTCAGACAGCTCCGAGGTTGTAAAATGCGTATATTATTTGCCATCTTAATTTTAATGCTATGGTCGGGAAACAGCCTGGCCTCGTCATCTATTTTTGGGTTTGGACCGAATCTGATTGGATCCTATCAGTATCAATATTCAACCTCCGCACTTGGACGAGGCGGATATGAGATGGCTTATTTAGATTCGATAAATCTGAATCAGATGAACTTTGCAACCTGGTCATTTCTTTCAAGCACAACCATTTCGTTGAATATGCGTTATCAGAGAATGAATATTGAAGCGCAAAACGGCCAATCACAAGATGATGCCAAGGCAAACTTCTCTGGGGGATTTATCGCATGGCCGTTAATTCAACGTAAACTTACTCTGGGCATTGGTCTGACACCCCAGAGCATGAGCGATCTCGGCGTACAAATACAAAACGTAGGTATCGGTTCGAGTGGGATTGAGAAGATCAATGCATCAGGAACAATCAGTGAAGCAAAAATAGTAATTGCTTTGGCCCTGAACAAAAATATCGGTGTTGCTTTTGTCCCGAGTTTTAGTTTTGGCATGATTAAAGATCTGATCAGGATAGACTTTGATGACATCGCATATGGGGATGTTATAATTGAGAACCGGTATCGGTTTTCAGGTTTTGGATTCACGGGTAATGCCTACTTAAACATGTGGGACTTTTTAGCCGTGGGAGCCAAAATAAAGATTCCTTCCAGACTAACGGTTAAAACAGAACAGCTGTCAATTGTGGCGTCAAGACCATACGACAATATAAGAACCATAACATTGCCCTTTGATGTTACTTTAGGAGCAAATCTGAAACTCTGGGGACAATGGCAGGTCGGCGCTGATCTGGTATATCAAAACTGGCACAATGGATATCTGGTTGACGGTGTTGCTCTGGATAATATTAATGATGCATTTCGTCTGGGAGTGGGGATTGAACGTGGCCCGGAGGAGAACAGGTACACCTCATATTTTAAAAATGTAAATATTCGTGGCGGAGCGTTTCTTAGTCAGTTAAATTCATCTTCAAAGGGGGAGAAAATTCATGAATACGGATTTTCGTTTGGACTGGGTTTTCCCATCGTCAAGAACCGGAACCGTATTGATATGGCCTTTGAATTTGGTCAGCGTGGTGATTTGGATTTAAATTTTCTACGAGAAACGTTTATTCGCTTTAATCTTTCAATATCAACTAATGAACTTTGGTTCATTCAGCAGGAACGCTAATCATTGTAGGAGGTACGCATTGTGAAACGTTTTGGTTCTATAGGGGCGCTCATGGTTATCATGCTTATTCTGATTGTTGCCACACCCGCAACTGCCCAGATTGAGGATGACTTTCCGGAAATTCAGGAGGAAGGTGAAAATAATTGTATTCCGGAGAGTCTGATCACTGTATATGATGCTTACTATGATCCTGAAATATCAGAAACTGATATCCGCAAATGGTATAGTTTTGGTAGTGAGTATTTTAAAGTAGAAAATTATAAAGACGCACTTCCCTATTTGTGGAAGGTATTTGTCAACGATACCGGTAAATATGCGAGTCTGGCAATCAGGAAAATTACCCAGGCATATTTTCAGCTTCAGAAAGCTGACAGTACTTTGCTGGCGGCATATAAAGGATTAGAAAAGTTTCCGGATCATTCAAATCTACATTATTATGCGGGATATCTTCAGGATAATCTCGGACGGTATAAATGTGCCATACCCCATTATGAAGCGCTGGTTGCCGCGGAGCCGGAACAGGAAAGTTATCTTGAAAAACTGGCATTTTTGTATTTTAAAGATGGCAATGAAAAAGCGATTGAAATCCAGGAGCGCTTGGTCAAATTAAAACCGGATAACAGTGAATATCAGAACACACTGGCACAGTATATGGATTACTTCCTTGGACCGGGGGGAGCACTGGAAGCGAGGAAGAATGCATATAAAAATGAGCCGAATAATATCGACTTTGCCCTGAGATACGGTAAAGCTTCATATGATGCGGGTGAATACAAAGCAGCACTGGAGCCACTTTCAACAGCGCTCAAGCTCGATCCCAAAAATGTAGAAGCTCTCGAGTATCGTGCCATGTGTTACGAAGCGCTGGAACAATATGACAATGCCATTGGAGATTACAAAAGTATTGTCGAATTGCAGACCAATAATGCAAAGATCATGTGTGCCATTGCAACTGATTATAAGAACAGAAATCAATTTTCCAGTGGACGATACTGGGTTCAACGTTCATTAAGTGTCCGTCCGGGTTATGGATTGGCACATATCACCATGGCAGAAATATATGAAGCATGCGTAACCTATTGCCAGGATCTCGAAAAGCGCGGTCGAAAATATGATGATGGGCTGGTGTATGAGCTGGCATATCAGGAATATCAGAAGGCGTTAAATGATTCTGAATACAGAGGAACAGCTTCGCGCAGGATGAATAGTCTGAAACCCGTTCTTCCAACTCAGGAAGAAATATTCATGAACCAGGATCGGAAAAACTTGAAAATCGACTGTTATAGTTGGATAAATAATTGAAAATAGCATTGGGCGCCGATCGCGCGGGTTATCTATTAAAGAATAGTATTAAACAATTCCTGGAACACAAAAATTTTCCGTATAATGATTTCGGGACTTTTAAAATTGATGAAGGTACTTATCCCGAATATACTTATAAGGTAGCCAACGCTGTCCTTAAAGATGGATATGATTGCGGTATTCTGATCTCTGAAACCGGGCTGGGGATGTGTATCGGGGCCAACAAAATAAAAAATATCCGTGCTGTAGTCGTACATTCAATCGAAGCTGCTCAGGACAGCAGACTCCGCTTTGATGCCAATATATTATGTTTGGCTTCAGGTGCATTAAAAGAGGGTCGTGCGCTTGATATTGTCGCAGCATGGCTGAGTACATCATTTGAGGGGGGTGAGTACCAGTATTTTCTTGAATTAATGAATAAATTCACCGGGTTATAGGGAATATTTTTATGCTTGAAGAACTGCAGAAACAGGATCCGGAAATATATCGGTCGATTATCGGTGAAACCACGCGCCAGAATGACAAACTGGAGCTGATTGCTTCAGAAAATTTTGTAAGTATACCCGTATTACAGGCAGCCGGAAGTGTGATGACCAATAAATATGCCGAAGGTTATCCTGGTAAAAGATACTACGGTGGATGTGAATTTGTGGATCAGGCAGAAAATCTGGCAAGGGATCGTGCAAAGGAATTGTTTTCGTGTGAATATGTCAATGTCCAGCCCCATTCGGGAAGTCAGGCCAATATGGCGGTCTACTTTACCTATCTGCAACCCGGGGATACCATATTGGGTATGGACCTGGCTCATGGCGGCCACCTGACTCACGGATCAACGGTAAATTTTTCCGGTAAAATGTATCAGGTTGTTTCTTACGGCGTGGATAAGATTTCCGGCAGGATAGATATGGCAAACGTATCAAAATTAGCCCGAACCTCAAAACCCAAGATGATAATTGTCGGTGCAAGTGCCTATTCACGCCATTATGAATTTGATAAATTCAGAGAAATCGCTGATGAAATTAATGCCATTTTATTTGCTGATGTAGCACACCCCGCCGGATTGATCGCGGCCGGATTACATCCCAGTCCGCTTCCCTATTGTGACGTTGTTACTTCTACCACACATAAGACATTACGCGGACCCCGGGGCGGTCTGATCCTTATGGGTAAAGATACTGAAAACAAAATGGGACTGGTTGCCCCCAAATCTGGACGTGTAAAAATGATGTCTGAGGTAATCGACAGTAATGTCATGCCCGGAATTCAAGGGGGACCTTTAATGCATATAATTGCCGCTAAAGCAGTGGCATTTGGAGAGGCATTGAAACCAGAATTCAAAGTGTATGCCCGAAAAATTATTGTAAATGCCCAGTCCCTCTGTGAAGCCCTGATTGACCGGGGCTATCATATTGTATCCGGCGGTACGGATAATCATGTGTTTCTCGTTGATTTGACCAGCAAAAATATCACTGGCCGGGATGCTGAAAATGCACTGCATGCAGCCGGCATGACGGTTAACAAAAATATGGTTCCCTTTGACACCAAAAGTCCCTTTGTGACAAGCGGCATACGTCTGGGTACTGCAGCTATAACGACCAAAGGTATGGGCGTTTCTGAGATGCAGCATATCGCCAAAATGATCGATAATGTTTTATCGCATATAGATGATGCAAAATTACATAAAAAAATACTTAGTGAAGTAGTTGAGTTAAGCAAACAGTTCCCCCTGTATGAATTTGCCGCTTACAACAATTAGCCTGCCTTCTATAAAAAATGAAACCAAAGTCATATAAAGAAAAAGAAATGCCTTTTCTCGATCATTTGGAAGAGCTGCGCTGGCGATTGCTTAAATCAATCATTTCGATATTTATTATGATGGTGATCTGTTTCGGATTTTCAGATCAGATCTTAGATATCCTGTTATATCCGGGTCAGCATATCGAAAATCCGGTTCCCCTGCAGGTGCTCAAGGTTCAGACCATCTTCGTAATTAAACTTGAAATTGCTTTGATTGCCGGGATAATATTTAGTCTTCCGGTAATTTTTTATCAAATGTGGCAATTTCTGGCTCCCGGATTGATTCAGAAAGAACGCAAATTGCTACCTCTGCTGGTTTTTCTTACTGTGGCATGTTTCCTGGCTGGCGGTGCTTTTGCCTATTTTCTGATAATACCTTATGCCCTGGAATTTTTTCTGAGTCTGGCACCCGCAAATATTCAAAATAATATCGCTATTGATTTCTATATCGGATTCCTGCTTCGGATAATCCTTGTATTTGGAGTTGTTTTCGAATTGCCGATGCTAACGCTGTTACTGGCAAAACTGGGGCTTATAACGCCAGAATTCATGCGCAAATATCGGCGGTATGCTATAGTGAGCGCATTCATCATTGGAGCAATCCTTACACCACCAGATCCGACCACACAGATATTCCTCGCTGTCCCGATGCTACTTCTGTATGAGTTGAGTATCTATATCGCCTACTTTTTCGGTCCGAAGCGAAAAAAAGAACGCGCTACAGAAGACATCGTGAAGCTTGATTAAAAGTTACTGTGCCAATAAATTCCACCAATGAGTCTCCATACAGATTGGAAAAATCCCGGAAAGCAGATTGTTCGCAAAAAAGACCGATACATTGACGGATTGATTTAAAATCCACGGATATGAATCCTACTTTAGCCAAGATCCGCAGATCGCTCACAAATGAACTTGCGCAGTATGAAAAAACCTTTCGAGAGGTAATGGCTTCCGAGGTGAAGCTGATAGACCGTATCGCGAAATATATTGTGCGGCGAAAAGGAAAAGGACTGCGCCCGTTACTTGTAATATTGAGTGCAAAAATGCTTGGACGGCCAAATCGCAACACTTATATTGTCGCTTCCCTGGTTGAAATTCTTCATACAGCTACTCTCGTCCATGATGATGTCGTAGATGATGCGCACATTAGAAGAAATTTCCCATCTATTAATGCAATCTGGAAAAATAAGATCAGTGTTCTTATGGGGGATTACTTACTGGCCAAATCATTGATCAGCGCAACGGAAACCGGAAGTCTGGTTATTATGAATATTCTGGCTGAAACTTCCAAAAGGTTGAGCAGGGGTGAACTATTTCAAATTGAGAAGAGCCGGCGTCTAAATATTACCGAAAGTGAATATTATCAGATGATAGCGGATAAAACCGCTGCGCTGTTGAGTGCCTGCTGTGAACTAGGTGCCTTAACGGTAAATGCGGCTGATCGGGATCGTGAAGCACTTAAATCATATGGAGAAAAACTGGGACTTGCTTTTCAAATAAAAGATGATCTTCTTGATTATCAAAGTTCTGCCCTGATACTTGGTAAGCCGGTTGGCAGTGACTTAAAAGAAAAAAAGATAACACTGCCGCTAATATTAGCGCTGAACAGTGCACCCGATAAGGAACGCAAATCCATCATACGATTGCTAAAAAAAGACGTTAGCCGTCAGGATATAAAAAAAATCTTTCAGTTTTGTGAAAAATATGATGGAATAACAAATGCAAACCGAAAGACTATAGAGTTGGCAGAGGAGGCAAAACAATATATCGATTATTTACCAGATTCATCGGAAAAAGAAAATGCCATTAAATTTGTTGAATATATTGTCGATCGGAAAAAATGAACAACACTCGGCAAAAAATTTTAATCATACGATTAAGTTCAATCGGCGATATTTTATTGGCTTCACCATTTCTGAGACAAACCAGAAAACGTTATCCAAAAGCCCAAATTGATTTTTTGGTAAAACAAAAATATAGCAGTCTTGTTTCAGCCAATCCACACATTGACCGGATTATTCAGTTGGGGCCTGATAATCTTTTTAAACTGATTAAATCATTAACATCTGAAAAATATGATTATGTATTCGATCTGCACAATAATGTCAGAAGCAGGATTATAAGAAGCCAACTGGATGCAAAGACTTCCAGTCATATAAGAAAGAATAAAATTGCACAACAACTTTTTGTTCGATTCAAAATTACCCGGTATTATAAAACAGAACCGATTCCCAGGAGATACCTTGCCGTAGGACGTGTTGCGGGAATAGAGGATGATAAAAAGGGGCTGGAATTTTATTGGGATAGGCCGTCTGAGACAAGGATTGATTCGTATTTAATGGGTATACCGAACGATGAAAAAAAAATGTTAATCGCCATTGCTCCCGGGGCCGGGTTTTATACAAAACGTTGGCCAATAGACTATTATGCCGAATTAATCGAAATACTGCGAAAGAAATATCAGGCATATTTTCTTGTGCTGGGAGATCAGTGCGATCATGAATTGGGAAAAAAATTGCATGCCGGCAGACAATTTGTAATTAATTTGACCAGTAAAGTTGATCTGATGGAAGCGGGTGCATTGCTCTCTAATTGCCGGTTGGCGATAACAAATGACAGCGGAATCATGCATATGGCAGCGGCTGTTGGAACACCCGTAACTGCTATATTCGGATCATCGGTAAAGCAATTTGGTTTTTTCCCTTACCGAGCCAAAAGCTGTGTTGTAGAAAATAACGGTTTAAAATGTAGGCCCTGCTCACATATAGGTCGTTCTGACTGCCCGCAGGGGCATTTTAAGTGCATGTTGGAACTTACACCAGATCTGGTGTATGAATCGCTGACACGGTTTATCGAAAGGAATTTATCGAATTGAGCCGGATATTCTGGGTTTTCATGTACAGATTTTTAATATTTCCGTCAGTTTTCATAATAGCCCATATGTTGAGTATCTTTTCACATAAGATCAGGGAGGCCGTTGGGGCAAAATATTCCGTCTACAAAAATATACAAAAATGGGTGGTTGAAAATACTGCTCAGGACCAGAGAAATATAATGTTTCATGCCGCCTCACTTGGTGAATTTGAACATATACGTCCTTTATTGTACCAACTAAAAAACCGTTTTAAAACCAACAATATTATCACTTTTTTTTCTCCTTCCGGATTTCGGAATGTAAAGCATGGAAATGGAGTGGATTATTACTGTTATATGCCATTTGATACACTCCCGGGATGGGAAAAAATATACCGTCTGGTGAATCCTATTATGGTTGTGGTGGCAAAACATGATGTCTGGCCGGCACATGTATGGTCTGCAAAAAATATGAATATTCCCATATATCTGGTGAATGCATCATTGAGTGCAAAATCAACCCGCTCCATATTTCCTTTTGGCCGTATTCTCAGCTCAATTTATCGTGAGTTTACAGAAATCATGGCCATTTCCGAAGAGGATAGTAAAAGATTCGCAAAAAGTTTCAGAGGATTAAATCTGTCGGTTACCGGTGACACAAAATATGATCAGGTATTGGTTCGCAGGGAGAAAGCCAAAGAAAAACCCTTGATTAGTTCTAGCTGGAAGAATGCAAGCAAAATAATTGTTGCCGGAAGTATTTGGCCGGAGGATGAAAATCATTTAATTCCAGCTTTTTATAAGCTGCTAAAGGAAAATGCGGATTTAAAGCTAGCACTGGTTCCCCATGAGCCGATTAACGCGACAATTACCCGCCTGAAAGGCAAGTTTGCAGAATACAGACCGGACCAATTTTCCATGATCAAAGAAACATCCCCAACAAGCAGGATCCTGATCGTCGATGAAATCGGACATTTAGCCGGGCTCTATTATTTTGCAGACATCGCCTATGTAGGCGGGAGTTTTAGACAGGGGATTCACAATACCATGGAACCAGCCATATATGGAATACCCGTATTATACGGGCCGGTACATACCAATTCCTATGAAGCTATTAAACTGCTTGAGAGCGGAGGGGCCATAGTGGTAAAAAATAATCAGGAGATTTATCAGATTTTAGCGAAATTATTAGCCGATAAGAAGCTAGCCTTTACGATTGGCGAAAAAGCCCAAAAATATGCACTTAGCAATACAGGAGCCACAGAAAAATTAATAACAAAATGGTATAGCATTTTAAAAGGATGAAGGTAATGAAAATTGCCTGGATTGACTGTTTTGCAGGAATTAGTGGTGACATGATCCTGGGAGCACTGGCTGACTGTGGATTGCAGATCGACTATCTGACCAAGGAAATAAGCAAGCTGGGTTTGACAGATTTTACGATCAACATCTCACCGTCCGTTAAAAATCAAATAACCGCGAAGCGGATTAAAATTGATTTCGATACATCAAAACAACCGGATAGGCGATATACGACTATAAAAGCGATGATAAAAGATTCAGAATTATCGGATGGTATTAAGAGAAAGGCACTTAAGGCTTTTGAGATACTAGGTAAGGCTGAAGCTAAAATTCATGGCATACCCCTTAAAAATGTTCACTTTCATGAAGTCGGGGCAGTGGATTCAATAATTGATATCGTCGGAGCGATATTAGGATTTGAATTTCTGAATATCGATAAAATTTACACATCGCCGGTACCAATGGGAACCGGATTTGCCAGCACAGAACACGGTATGTTGCCCGTGCCTTCACCGGCCGCAATTGAAATTTTAAAAGACTATCCAATTATTCACAGACAGTCCGGATTTGAAATGACAACCCCTACCGGAGCAACTCTGGTCCAATTACTTTCCGATGGTCCTTTACCGGAAGATCTGATATTCAATCCGACTCAAATAGGATATGGCGCGGGTTCAAAAGATATTGAGCAATGGCCCAATATCCTTAGAATTGTGATCGGCGAAATAGACACAAGCGAGGTTCAGAATAATCTGTTCATCATTGAAACCAATATTGATGATCTTAATCCTGAAATATATCCTTATATAATGGAACGCTTATTCGCAGCAAAGGCAAAAGATGTCTATTTCACACCCATAATAATGAAAAAAGGACGTCCGGGCATTTTAATCTCTGTTTTAGCTGTGGAGCAGGTTATATCGGAGATAGAAAGAATATTATTTGCAGAAACATCAACCATCGGTATTAGACGATATAGGGTAAAACGTATTGCATTGATCAGAGAATCGAAAAAAATAAAAACCCGTTTCGGCGTTATCCCGGTTAAAATCAGCACGCACGCGGGCAAAAAAACAATCCATCCGGAATATGAGGAGTGTCTTAAAATAGCGCGCCAAATGGGCGTTGGAATAATTGATGTCTATCGTGAAATCGAATCAATGAATTTAAAATGAACTCAGCCAATGCAAGAATTCCGTTGAGTCAAAATTTCCAGAAAATACGGCAAAATGTATATTTTGTCCTTCTGGAACCAGAAAGTCCGGGAAATATCGGAGCGTCTGCAAGAGCACTTAAAACGTGTGGATTTAAAAACCTGGTTCTGGTGAATCCTAAGATTGATATTGGTCACAAGGAAACCTTCTGGCTGGCCCATCAATCGGAAGATATCATCAGAAATGCCAGAATTGCAGAAAGTTTTGACGATGTGATTTCAGATATGCGTCTGGTGATCGCCACGACTCAGCGTAAACGACACTTCCGGTTTCCATTTTATAGTCCCGAGGAAATTTCGGATAAAATCAATGAGATTGCGTTTGAATTCCCCGTCGCGATTGTATTTGGACGTGAACGCACGGGTCTAACTAACGAAGAAATCCTGAAGTGTCATATTCACTCCACGATTTTAACAGCGACCAATATTCCGGCGCTGAATTTGGCTCAGTCGGTTATGATTTACGCCCATACCTTTTTTCGTCTACAAAATATAGGGATGAAAAACTATACCTATGATCTTGCATCACAAAGGGAACTAAACGAGTTTTATCGGCATCTGGAGCAAAGCATGAAATTAGTCGGTTTTGTACCCCGAGACGGCATGGATAATTTTGTCACCAGGTTTAAGCGTCTTTTAGGGAGATCCTTGGCGGAAAAAAGAGATATCCGCCTGCTCCATAAACTTCTGCAGATTTTTGAGAAAAGAATCGAACAGGTTAAATCTGCGTCGCATAAAAATAATTTAAAAACGAATATTTATTAATCATTCATTTGTTATTAGATTAATTCCAGTTTTTGTAAGAAAGAACGGTGAGGTGATTATGGATAAAGATGAAATTCTGAAGGTATTAAATGAATCTCTGGCAATGGAAGAGAAAGGGTATAAATTTTATAAAGAAGGTGCAGATAAAATCCGGAATTCGTTGGGAAAACGTATGCTTGATCGTCTCGCGGCAGATGAATTGATCCATATCAAAAGGATCAAAGAAATTTACAATCATTTAATGAACGAAACAACCGATGAAATTGAATTACCAGTGGACAGTCTCGAACATTTTGATGAAATTTTTAACCGTATGCACCAGCACATTCGCGAAGCCGTTGATGATCTTACCGAGGTTGGGGTTGATGATGAGGAGATCATAAATATTGCCCTGGAGCTTGAATCGCATGCAAAATTTTATTACCAGGATGCTGCTTCAAAAACCACAGATCCGAAAATAAAGGAGTTTTACCAGCGATTGGCCACGGAAGAAACAAATCATTATGAGTTGCTGCGTAAAACGAACAGCTACCTTGAAAATCCTGCACTGTTCTTCGGAATGGGATACCATTAGAACATCCGGGAAAATTTGTGCGAAGCGCGCTAAAATAGCCTACATTTGGCTGATGTTGATGTTGGGTAACCTGAAATACTATTTGTCGATATCACTTTCAGATCAGGAAAATATAATTTTTCTGTATATCTTATACATATTTTCTTATACTTAAACCGTGAATATTATCAAAATGAATTTGTTTTTTGGTTTCACCGGTTTCTTAAAACTAAGGAAGAATTAAAATGAACAATGTGAAAAATTTCCTATCGATGATCTTTATCAGTTCGGCAGTAATACTATATGGTCAGAATAGTGAACGTGTTTTAACCGAAACCGATTTACTAAGTCTCAAATCATGTGGAAATCCAGTAATCAGCCCGAATGGTAAATGGATCGCCTATACTATCTCAGTACCAAGGGAAGCTGACGATCCTCCCGGTTCTTCATATAGTGAATTATACCTGGTTTCTACCGAAACCGGAACGGTCAGACCATTCATTACCGGACAAGTCAATGTTTCAGATCCTCAGTGGCGGCCAGACGGCAAAATCCTCGCCTTTAGATCAAAAAGAGGTGATGAAAAATATACCCAGGTATGGGGAATCCCCATTGACGGGGGAGAATCGACGCGATTGACCTCCGCCGATAATACAATCGAATCCTTCCTGTGGCATCCTGAAGAGAACAGAATCGCATATATCGCCGAAGAACCAAAAACGAAAAAGGAAATCAGGTTAAAAGATAAAGGATACAATTTTATTTTTTACGAAGAAGATCTGAAACATAAAAACTTATATCTCATTGACCTGGAGAATAAAACGACCGAACAGTTGACCCGTGAGTTGACTGTCTGGGACTTTGAATTTGATTATGATGGCACCCGGATTGCTGCATCGGTTTCACCAAACAATTTGATCGATGAAAAATATATGGAACGACGGATCTATCTGCTTGATTTGAAAACGCGCGACTATAAGAAGCTTACGGATAATCAGGGAAAACTGGGTAACTATAAATTTAATCCTGCAGGAACGCATTTGGTTTATGCTGCCGCGCTCGAAAAAAAAGACCATCAGATCAGTCAGGTATTTGTCACCGACCTGTCGGCTGAAACAACCGTCAACCTGACACCGGATAAGTTCAAAGGACATGTAACCTGGGTTGACTGGTATGATGATCGAACTGTGTTGTATCGCGCCGGTGAAGGGGCTTGGTCAACGTATAACACCGTATCCATTACAGGAGGTAAACGTAACAAGATACTGGATTCTAAAGAAACCGGGGTTATATATGAATCAATGACCAGATCAAGCGATGGAAAAAGCTATGCATTAACCGGCAGCACACCAACCATTGTGAAAGAAATTTTTTTCTGGAATGCCGAAGAAAAACCCCGTCAGTTGACAGATGTTAATCCCTGGTTAAAGGAACGTTTGCTTGGAGTACAGAAGTTAATAACTTATAATGCACGGGATAACCAGCCAATCGAAGGACTATTGATCTATCCAGTCGGATATACAAGCGAGAAGAGATATCCTTTGGTTGTTTATGTGCATGGCGGACCTGAACATCACCACTATTTTGACTGGTGTTCACGCTATTCTGAACCCGGGCAGGTTCTGGCGGGCATGGGATATCTGGTCTTCTATCCCAACTATCGTTCAAGTACCGGATATGGACTCCCCTTTGCACTGGCCGGATTTGAAGATCCGGCCGGAGTCGAATTTGACGATATTGCCGACGGGATAGATCACCTGATTGATACAGGAATTGCAGATGCCGAGAAAGTAGGTCTGGCGGGCGGATCATATGGTGGTTACGCTGCCGCATGGTTTGCGACGTTTTATACCGAGAAGGTAAAGGCCGTTTCAATGTTTGTGGGTATCAGCGATCTGATCAGCAAACGAAGTACAACGGATATTCCTTATGAGGAATTGTATGTTCACTCTGGTAAAATACTTGAAGAAATGTGGGAACTAAGTCTCAGACGAAGTCCCATATATTATGCCCATCAGAGCAAGACAGCTGTTTTAATTATGGGGGGAACGGATGACACCCGGGTTCATCCATCACAGAGTCTGGAAATGTATCGAAGATTGAAAATGAATAATCATCCTGCCGTAAGACTTGTACAATACCCTGGAGAAAAACACGGAAACAGCAAACAAACCAGCCGTAAAGATGTTTTATATAGGCAGATTGGCTGGTTTGAGTGGTATCTTGGAAGCGGAAAGCCGATAGACGGGCCGATGCCTCCGCTGGATATCAGTGATAAATATGACCTGGATTTGGAATAACATTCCTTTTAAGCGGAGATTTCAGAAGTATCCTTCATGGCTTCATACATACGCAGCAGTAATGTTGGGCGGGTTTTCATCGGTGAATCTTTTTTACCGACCATCCGTAATAGAGATCAAAAAGGGAAAAGATATGGAAATTATTGCCATAATGATGATTGTTCTATTATCACTACTCTTTATAAAAGTATTTGTTCACCTGGGGATTTTTGTGATCACCTTGCCGTTTAAAATACTTATTTTTTTCATTTCTGCACTATTGGTCATATTTCTCCTGATACCCCTGGGAGTTATTGCCGGTCTCGCTGCTGTTTTGATCGCACCATTTGCGCTTATGATTCCCGTATTACCGTTAATTTTAATTATTGTTGGTTTGGTTTTATTGTTTAAAGATTGAACCCGGTTTCCCGGTTTAAATACTACGATAAATATCTTAGGTTTTATTGAGATGTAATGAGCTTATCAGATTTTCTCTAAACTGAAACACCCGATCATTTATAACCCTGCCTCACTTTGATATTAATGTTACTTTCCAGACCTGCAGTAAGCCTGTTTGAAACCTTTACGCAGAGAATAAAGGGAAGAATCGTTGTTAAGCAATTTCAGACAGGGGAGAAATCATCGTAAGTATAGATTAAAACAAAAGGGGATCACTTAAAAGCGATCCCCTTGATCAGACTATCGTCCCAGATTTGATTTCAAATATTTATAAAAGTCACTTTCACTGGAGAGAATTAACCAGTCATTTTCCGAAAAAGTGGATTCATAGGTTTCCAGGGTTTTAAGAAATTGATAAAAATCACGGGTTTCGGAGCTACGATCATATGCACTGGCATAGATGCGGGTTGCCTCAGCATCGGCCTTGCCGATGATTTCCTGTGCTTTGCGAAAGGCTTCGGAGGTGATCGATTTTAATTCCCGTTCCTTTTCACCCAGGATTTTTGAAGCCTGCCCCTGGCCTTCGGAGCGGAATTTGTCAGCAATACGTTTTCTTTCAGTGATCATCCGGTCGTATACTTTCTCCCTTACCTCTTCCACATAATTAATGCGTTTGAATCGCAGATCAAGCAACTCAATACCCAGATCCTGTGTACGCGCCGCTGAAGCTTCTAAGATTTGACGGGTAATATTTTCACGTCCCACTTGTATTCTGCTGAAAATTTCCTGTTTAATGAAATCTCCGGTATCTTCTTCTTCCTGTATCGTATCCCGATTGGTAGAACGGACGACTTCGACCAGGTCATGGTTGGCAATTGCGGTCCGGGTCTCGCCATCGAGGATGTCATCCAGCCGTGATTGGGCCCCGATTTCGTCACGAAGCCGCTGAAAGAATTTCAGAGGATCACTGATACGCCAACGGGCGTACGTATCAACCCAGATAAACCGCTTGTCTTTTGTGGGGACCTGATTGGGATCACCATCCCACTCAAGAAAGCGTTTCTCAAAAAAATTGGCCTTTTGGATAAACGGAACTTTGACATGGATGCCGGGTTCTATTATCGGTTCTCCCACCGGTTTGCCAAACTGAGTAATAATCACCTGCTCTGTTTCACGGACCTGATAGAAGGCTGACAATATCACGATCAGGGCAATGAAAAATACAATTCCAAATAATATGGTTTTTTTATTTTGCATCAGAAACCTCCTTTTTCAGATCAAGCAGTGGTATCAGACCCTTAATGTCTTCGTCGACGATCAATTTTTTCCCTACGCGGGGCAGAATCTTATTTAAGGTTTCGAGATATAACCGCTGCCGGGTAACTTCTTTCGCCCGACGGTATTCATCAAAGACGGCATTGAATCTGGCCGCCTCACCGCGCGCCTTATTTACCCGCTCCAAGGCATATCCTTCAGCTTCTTCTAAGACTTTAGCGGCTTCACCCCGTGCCCTTGGGATAACTTTGTTAAACTCTGCCTGTGCTTGATTGATTAGTTTTTCCCGTTCCTGCTGTGCCTCATTGACCTCATTAAAAGAAGGTTTGACCCGATCCGGTGGATTAACATCCTGAAGTATAACCTGTTCCACCCGGATACCTGTTTCATACTGATCGCACAGCTCCTGCAGTTTTTCCAGGACGGTAATACTGATCTCCTGGCGACCTACAGTCAGAACCTCATTTACCGTCCGGTCCCCGACTACATTCCGCATCATGGCCTCTGTCATGGACCGGAAAGTTTCCTCAGGCTCGCGCACCTTATAGAGAAATTTATACGGATCGTTTATTCGATATTGAACAATCCATTCTACATCAGCAGCATTAAGATCGCCGGTTAGCATAAGCGATTCATCTTCGAAACTCCCGCGGGAATACCGGGTACGAATATCCGCCTCTTCCGTACGAAAACCGAATTCCATCTTTTTCTGCCGGTTTATGGGTACTTTTTGAACCTCCTCAATCATTGGGAGTTTAAAATTCAAACCTGGACTTACTGTTCTGTCGAATTTCCCGAAGCGCAGAATAACCCCGACCTCCTCCGGACTGACGGTAAAAAAGGTTGAATAAATCAGAATAAAAGCCACAACCCCGATTATAATATATTTGATCAAATTTGGGGATAAATTGGGCATTCTGACCTGATTAAAGTCAAATATTTCCTTTTCGGCCATACCATACTCCTTTATAATAAATGGTCTATACTTAACAGATGGTAATTATATTACCCGAAGATAAGACATTTATTCACACCAACAAAATATATTAAGGTCAATCTTTCCATCGGGACAAAAGTATATACCCTCCTGCTCGAGTAAAAATCGCTGCAGATTTGCCGCCTCCCGGAGGGAAATCCGGCCATGTGCATTCACCACCCGATGCCATGGGATATCAGAATTATCCGGCAACCGGTGCAAGGCATAGCCGACTAAACGCGCATTGGCACCGATTCCGGCTTTCTTCGCGATCTGACCGTAGGTAGCCACCCGGCCAATCGGAATCAATGATACGGTCCGGTAAATTTTTTCATACAGCTGTATTTCAGACATTTGTTTTGACGCCGGCAATCTGTTTTGAAAATGTAAAATCGTATACAGATCTATTAATCTGGTTATGATGTGCTTATCTCAGGCAAATTTATCGCGAAATAGTTGCATGAACGAAACGAGTGTCTGGACGGATTCAATTGAAACAGCATTATATATACTGGCGCGGATTCCACCTACGGAGCGGTGACCCTTTAGACCGATCATTCCCTTGGATGTCGCCTCAGAAATAAATTTTTGCTCAAGTTCTTCCGAAGGTAATCGAAAGGTCACATTCATTATTGATCGGCAGTTTTTATCTACAGTTCCCCGGTAAAAATCATCTTCATCCAAGATATCGTAAATCAGACCTGCTTTCTTCTGATTGATCTCACCGATTTTTTTCAATCCACCGGATTGTTTGATCCATTCGAGAACCAATTTGACTATGTAAATCCCGAACGTTGGTGGCGTATTATAAAGAGAATCCTTGCCGCCAATAATTTTATAACTGGTTATGGTCGGAATATTATCCGGACTCAGATTCATTAATTCTTCCCTGATGATGACGATTGTTACCCCAGCAGGTCCCAGATTTTTTTGAGCGCCGGCATAAATCAAACCGAATCTTGAGATATCTACCGGACGGCAACCTATATCTGAGGACATGTCACAAACCAAAGGAACCGCACCTGTGTTGGGATAATTATGCCATTGTGTGCCAAAAATTGTATTGTTGGACGTAATATGAAGATAAGCCAGATCAGGTGTAAGCTTGAAATCGGTTGGGATAAAGATATAATCATCCTCTTCCGAACTGGCGACTATCCGTACACTTTTATTGAGTTTCTGCGCCTCTTCAATCGCCTTTTTAGACCATGAACCGGTATTTACGTATCCTCCGATTTTTCTGTTTGTTAACAGATTTAACGGTACGGCTGCAAATTGCATCGTTGCGCCACCCTGCATAAAAATAATTTTATAGCCGGGAGGAATTTGGAAAACATCTTTGATCAATGCCTCAGCATCTTTAATAATCGCGTCAAATGTTTTGGACCGGTGACTCATCTCCATCACCGACAATCCTTCCCCCTTGAAGCTAATCAGATCTTCTTTTACTTCCTCTAATACACTCAGGGGAAGAGCAGCCGGGCCTGGATTGAAATTGTGAACACGTTTTTCCATTATTACCTCATCAATTTAATCATGTTTGAGTATTATTAATCATGCCCGTGTTCAATTTACATAACAGAACAATCTTTTTAAAGCCCTTGCGCGCTGTTAAATGAATTTTGAATTTGTACCTTATAAGGGTGGTATTTAAATTGGAATCAACACTATTTCCGGGAGAGATCATAATGAAGACATCAGACATTATCATCGGTTTAGCTCTGATTATATTAGGTGTTTTGTTTCTATCAGAAAATTTCGGCTATATTGACTTCGATTTCCGGGAGCTATGGCCCGTCATCTTTTTGGTGGCAGGGGGCGGATTCTGGGTAGGATATTTTCAGAATCGCAGAAACTATGGCCTGCTCATGCCAGGAACAATCTTGATCGTTTATGGATTGATATTCTGGTACTGCGCCAGTGAGGGGTGGTATAATATGCGGTATTTATGGCCTGGATTTATGATTGGACCGGGTTTGGGATTTGTTATGCTCTATATTTTTGGTGAACGTGAGAAGGGTCTTTTGATCCCGGCCGGAATTCTGACGGGTCTTGGATTGATATTCCTCTTAAGTTTTTCGGATCTTGCACAATACTGGCCTGTTATATTAATAGGTGCAGGATTGTATTTGATTTATAAACATTACAAAAGTCGGAAGGCGGTAGGCGCTTCACCTGACAAAAAAGACTAAATCACCTTTTTAAAATTCTTGTCATGACGATGACGAAGGACATCTAAAACTTCAACAAGAGATATGTTGTTTACCGCCAGTAATACAAGTGTGTGATACAGTAAATCCGCCGTTTCTTCCTTAAGACGCTCCGGTGAATTTCCGATTCCCTCTAAAATGACCTCACTGGCTTCCTCACCGACTTTTTGCGCGATCTTTTTTTTCCCGGCAGTGAATAATTTTGACGTATAAGAATGTTCAACCGGATTCTGAAAACGATCGAGAATAATTTGCTCGAGGGTAAAGAGAAATGAATCGTTGCTCAAATTCGGTTCGTTGAAACAGGTATCGGTACCTTTATGACATACGGGACCAGACGGAATTGCCTTTATCAACAGTGTATCACGGTCACAATCAAGCCGGATCTCCTTCAATTCGAGATAATTCCCAGATGTTTCTCCTTTCGTCCAGAGCAACTGGCGGCTTCTGCTATAAAAGGTTACTTTTCGTGAGGTGATCGTTTTATCAAAGGCTTCTTCATTCATATAAGCCATCATTAAAACATTTCCCGATCGCGGATCCTGAACGATGGCTGGAATAAGCTGATGCTTTTTAAAATTTGGTCTCATATACGTACCGTTATATTATTAGCATGTAAAAATTTTTTTAGCTCTGGTATGCTGATTTCACCGTAATGAAAAATACTGGCGGCTAGCGCGGCATCCGCTTTACCGTATAAAAAAATCTCTAAAAAGTGATCGGGGATGCCAGCCCCTCCAGAGGCGACCACCGGTACAGATAAATTCTCAGAAATTCGACGCGTTAGTTCAACCGCAAATCCTTTTTTGGTTCCATCATGATTCATGGAAGTCAGCAGAATTTCACCAGCTCCGCGGTTAACGGCTTCCTGCACCCAGTTCTCGACCCGGATATTTGTACGCTGGCGGCCACCATGGGTATAAACAAAACAATTTTCACCGGTACAATGAGCGTCCACGGCCAGAACGATACACTGGCTGCCGAATTCCCTGGCAAGCAGGTTTATTAAATCAGGATTAGCAACCGCCGCCGAATTTACGGTTATTTTGTCAGCACCGGCATTAAGTAATATTGAAACATCCTCAACATCACGCACTCCGCCGCCGACAGTGAAAGGAATATCCACATTACATGCGATTTTGGATACTAATTCAGCAAAAGTTTTGCGGTTTTCAACCGTTGCCGTGATGTCCAGGAAAACAAGTTCATCGGCCCCTTGCCGGGCATAGGCCTGGCCCAATTCGATCGGGTCACCAGCATTGCGGATATTCACAAAATTTACACCTTTAACAGTTTGGCCGTCATAGATATCAAGACACGGAATGATCCGCTTGGTTAACACAGTAAGGGCTCCAATTCTTTCAATTTGATTCTTTTTTCATAAATTGCTTTTCCAATAATTACACCGTTAATATCGCTATCGGCCAAGCGCTGGACATCAGCAATATTACGTATGCCCCCGCTGGCAATCAGAAAAAGATCAGGAAAGGTTTCTTTAATTTTACGATAGAGGGATATATCAGGGCCTGAAAAAACGCCATCACGAAGGATCTGGGTGCAAATTACATAACGAATACCTGTGGACATATAAGATTTTAGATAGGATATAATATTCAATTCGGTTTTTTCTGTCCAGCCTGAGATGGCAATCTTGTTTTCAAATACGTCGGCACCGAGGATAACTTTTTGCGGTCCGAAAAGCTTCAGCCACTGTTCAACTGTCGAACGGTTTTCTACCGAGATCGAACCGGCTGTAATCTGGGCAGCACCCAGAGAAAAAATCTGCTCAACATCCGAAAGGTTACGTAAACCACCGCCGAAGTCAATTTTAAGCGAAGTATTCCTGGCAATCATCTCAAGTGTCTGTAAATTTACCGGTTTTTTTTTACGAGCCCCGTCCAGATCCACGAGATGTAAATATTTAAATCCGGTATCCTCAAATTTACGGGATATTTTCAAGGGATTTTCGTCATATATAATTTTTGTATTATAATCACCCCGGCGAAGTCTCACGCATTTGCCGCCAATAATGTCAATTGCAGGTATGATTCGGATCATAGACTAATAAAGTTCTTTAAAATTTTTTCTCCAACAGAGCCGCTCTTTTCCGGATGAAACTGAACAGCCATAAAATTATCATGCATAATAGCAGCGGAAAATCGGAGGATATAATCAGACTCAGCACAGGTGTGCACACCGAGTTCGGCATAATAACTGTGTACAAAGTAAACATAAGGAGTTTCGGATATGTTCTTAAACAATGGACCGGAGAGATTCTCAAGCAGGTTCCAGCCCGTATGCGGGACCTTATCTAAGGGAGGAAATTTTTTTACCCGCTGGTCGAATACCGCTAAGCAGGGGGTTTCGTTCTCCTCGCTGTAAGAACACATCAACTGTAATCCGAGACAGATGCCAAGTACCGGTTGTTTTAAG